>Ga0265338_10000495_pt1 | contig 70342 bp, 58 predicted proteins | sample 42126metaG_FD_193579 | JGI IMG/M metagenome (GOLD analysis project Ga0265338, IMG submission 193579) | Rhizosphere microbial communities from Carex aquatilis grown in University of Washington, Seatle, WA, United States - 4-21-26 metaG | ecosystem: Host-associated > Plants > Roots > Rhizosphere...
CTTCCCCTCAGTTCACCCACAAGGCGGCCGACCCACGCAGGGTCAGAGCCGACGGGAAGCTCCAGCAGAATGCCGGTGTTCAGATGCACGACGATGTTCGGCGAAACGCCTACGGGCGCAACCGCCACCTCGGCAAAACCGGCCTTTACAGCCGGGACCGACGCGGCGACGCGGCGCAACCGCTTGCGCCAATAGTAAAATGTCTGTTCGCACAGCCCGTGTTCCCGGCAGAATGCCGAAACCGGCTTCCCGCTCCTCTCGAATAGTGCCAGGTACTGCTCCTTTTCTTCTTTGCTCCGTGGTGGCCGTCTCGGGCCACCTGGTGTCTTGGTCGTTCTCGTGCTGATTGCCGAGTTCATCCCGGCATAATATCAGGCAACCGGGGCGGCGTCACCCTGTCCAAGAGGAACGCGTACGACGCTCCTTTCGGGACAGGTCATCCGGTTCACCCCGGACTCGGACTGGATCCAGGTCGCATTCATCACGCTGGCGCCGCTCGTCGGAAAGGCCGCGGCAAGCCTGCTATTCGCGGTCGCCCTGCTCGCGAGCGGCCAGAGCAGCACGATCACTGGCACGCTCGCTGGGCAGGTTGTGATGGAGGGATTCATGCACTGGCGCATAGCCCCGTGGGTGCGGCGCATCATCACGCGACTGTGCGCCATCGTGCCGGCAGCCGTCCTGATTTCGCTCCACGGCGACAACAGCGTCACCGACCTTCTCACGCTCAGCCAGGTGGTCCTGGCCATTCAACTGCCCTTGGCGATGTTCCCGCTCCTGGCCTTTGCTGGATCGCGGCGGCGGATGGGTAAAGGGCGGATTGGCGGATTGCTTCTGGCCGCGGGCTGGGCGTCCTGCCTCGCGATCACGGCGCTGGATATCTACGGGCTGCCCGGCGCGATGCGCGACGCGGTCAGCGTATTTGCCGGTCACTAGCAGCGCTGCAGTTTGCGCAATCGGGCCGCTGGATGACCCTTCAAAGCTGGCCTGCATCCCCAGGCACACCGGACCCGTTCGCGCATCCAACTTTCTGCCTGCTCCGGGCGGACGTTTCTTGCGGCAGGGACAGCCCTTCTCCACGTTAAGCCCATGAGCCCCAGCCCACTGCCGCATTCGACCGAGGGCGTGGAGTCGCTTGGCTGGGCCCGGCGAGGGTCGCGCTGGGCCGGCCGACGCGTGCGTGTGCCAATTGCGTTTGTGTCGCTCTCCTTGGCGGGCTGCGCCCACTACCAGGAGTTCCCGCTCTCGCCGCAGTCGACCGCCACTTCGGTTGAGGGGCGATCGCTGCAAAGCGAACCCCTGCGGGATTTTCTTGAGGCAAACCACGTCTCGGTTCCCCGGCCCAAAGACGAATGGAATCTAAAGCAGCTGACCCTTGTGGCCTTCTACTACCAGCCGGCGCTGGCCGAGGCGCGGGCACAATTGCTCGCCGCACAGGCGGCGCAGCTGAGCGCGGGAGCCCGCCCAAATCCGTCCCTAACCCTGACGCCGGGATACGACTCCGGGATTCCCGGAAGCAGCAGTCCTTGGATCGTGCCCCTGGCCGTTGACGTTCCCATCGAGACCGCCGGCAAGCGGGGCTACCGGGAGGCACGGGCGCTCCACGCCTCCGAGTCGGCGCGATGGGGCGTGGTCGGCGCCGTCTGGCAGGTCCGCAGCCGCGTGCGGGCGGCCCTGCTCGAGCTCTATGCCGGGCACGAGGCTGAATCCATTCTGGCGCACCAGGAGGAGGTCCAAGACAAGGTTATCCGCCTTCTCGAGGGTCAGCATGCCGCGGGCCTCATGTCCGGTTATGACATCACGCAGGCCCGCGTCACCCTCGACAACACACGGGTGGCCCGGGAGCAGGCCGCTGCGCAGTACCATCAGGCCCGCGTGCAGCTGGCCGGTGCACTTGGGGTGCCTGTGCAGACGCTGGCAAACTGTGTATTCTCTTTCGCAGATTTCGCGGGCCTTCCGCGGCAGCTGACCCTGCCGGAGATCCGGCGCAACGCATTGCTGAACCGGGCGGATGTCCGCGGCGCCCTGGCAGATTACGGGGCCAGCCAATCCGCCTTGCAGCTGGAGATAGCCAACCAATATCCCGACGTCCACCTGGGTCCGGGCTATTCCTGGAACACGGGAAGCGCCGGCGACAGCGAGTGGGCCCTTGGCGTGACCCTAACCCTGCCGGTCGTGAATCGGAATGAGGGCCCGATCGCCGAGGCGAAGGCCCGGCGCGAGTTGGCAGCCGCCCATTTTCTGACGGTACAGTCCCAGGCGCTGAACGAGATCGACGGCGCGCTCGCCGCCTATTCCAGCGCCCTGCAGCAGGTTGCAGCGGCCGAAGGGTTGCAGGAAAGCCTCCGGAAGCGCCTGGACTCGGTTCGCGCTCAGGTGCAGGCCGGTGGTGCGGAGCCGCTCACCGTGGCGAGCGCGGAGGCCGAATCCGGCGCCGGCGCCCAAAGCAGGCTCGATGCTCTCGTGAAGGCGCAGCAGGCGCTTGGCCAACTCGAGGACGCCGTCCAAAGTCCCCTCACGTTGTCGCAGGACGAAGTCGGCGCTGCGGCATTGGATCCTCAAAAAGCTGCCAAATGAAACCAAAGCAAATAGTCACCGGCATCCTCGCGCTTCTGGTCGGCGGACTCGGCGTCTATGCGCTGCTCCGGTCGCACCGGCCCGCAGAATCGGCCCCGGACGAAGCCGCCGATGCTCCGACCGTGGTCAGTGTGCAGGTCGGCTCCCTCAAGCACATGACCATGCACGAGTACCTCGCCGGCTATGGTACGGTGATGCCCGCGCCCGCCACCGCAAGTGAACCCGCTGCCGATGCACCCATGGCCGCCCCAACGGCCGGGGTGGTGGCCAGCGTCAACGTGGTCGAGGGCCAGAGCGTCTCCAAGGGCGACCTGCTTATGACCTTGAATTCCGGTGCGATCACGGCCGCGTACGCAGCGCAGGAGGTCGAGCGGCAGAAGACGCTCTATGCCCAGCAGAACGCATCCCTTAAGAGTCTGCAGGACGCGGAAACGCAGCTGGCCTTGCTGACGGTGACCGCACCGCTCGCAGGCACCGTTGCGCATGTGAACGTCAAGCCCGGGGCGGCGGTGGATCTGAACACCGTGGTGGTGGAGATCATGGACCTGAACCGGCTGGTCGCAACCACCCGGCTTCCCGAATCGAAGGCGGCCATGCTGAAGGTGGGCGAGGCCGTGCAATTGAAGACGCAGCCGCCCGTGGACGCGGCAATCTCGTACATAAGCCCGACCGTGGATGCCAGCGACGGCACGGTGCTGGCCCGCGCCGCCCTGCCGCCGAAATGCGGGCTGCGCCCCGGCCAGTTTGTCCCCCTGCTTATAGTCACCGGGGTTGAAGCCGACTGCGTCGCCGCGCCGGAGGAAAGCGTGGTGACCGACGTCGACGGGAAAAGCGTCATAGCGCTCGTGAACGGCGACCATGCTGTCCAGACGCCAGTCCAGACGGGCTACCGGGAGAACGGCTGGGTGCAGGTCATCGGGCCGGGGCTCAAGGCCGGCGACGCCGTGGTGACGGTGGGCGCATACGGATTGCCGGACAAGACGCGCATCCAGGTGGCGGCAGCCGCCAGGAGCGCGCCGGCTGGCCCAGAACGATGAATCCCGGCTCCTCGTCCCGGTTGGGCCGGTTTGCCACGCGGAACGCCGTCTCGATCGTGTTCATATCGCTGGCTTTGTGCCTTGCCGGCATCATTGCGGCCGCGCACATGCCGTCGTCCGTGTTCCCTAAGACTGCGTTCCCGCGCATCGTCATAATGGTAGGCAACGGCATCATGCCCGCCACCGAGATGATGGCCACCGTCACGCGGCCGATAGAGGAGGCGATGAAGAGCATTCCCGGCGTGGTGTCGGTGCGCTCCTCCACCACGCGCGGCTCGGCCATCGTCAACGTGATCTTCAGCTGGGGCACGGACATGGAACGCTCCGAACTCTACGTGCTCGGCCAGCTCTCCGAGATCCGCAGCAGCCTGCCGTCGACCGCGACAACCGACGTCTCGCGCGTCGCGTTTTCCCTCAGCTACCCGATCATCGGCATCAGTCTCACCAGCTCCGGACGCAACCAAATGGACCTGTGGGACACCGCCACCTACAAGATCAAGCCGCTGTTTCTGCGGATACCCGGCGTGGCGAAGGTCGAGATCCTGGGCGGCCGCGTCCCGGAATACCACGTCGTGGCGGACCCCTTGAAGCTGCAGGCCGCGCACCTCGGGCTTACCGACGTGAGCGACGCCCTGACGAAGAACAACCTGGTGGCCGCCGCCGGCATGATCGTCGAGAACTACCACCTCTATCTCACGACGGTCGACGGCCGGGTCCGTTCGCCGGCTGACATCGGCGACGTGGTCATTGCGGTCGCCGACGGCCACCCGGTGAGGATCAGCGACGTGGCCCGCGTCGAAAGGGGCCCGGAGCCGGCCTACACGATTGTCACCGCCCAGGGCCGGCAGGCGGTCCTGTTCAACATCGAGAGCCAGCCTGACAGCAGCGTGCTGGCGATCGCCTCGGCTCTTAAGGCGCAATTGGCCGAGCTGCGCCATGAGCTGCCGCCCGACATGCAGCTGGCCTTCTTCTATGACCAATCCGAATTCGTGCGGGATTCGGTCAACAGCGTGTGGGACGCCATCATCTTCGGCCTAATCCTCTCCGTCCTCATACTCTTCGCCTTCCTTAAGAATTGGGGCAGCGTCCTCACGGCCATCGTCACCATCCCGATCACGGTGCTCATCACGCTGGTCGCGATGAATGCCTTCCACATGAGCTTCAACATGATGACGCTCGGCGGCATCGCCGCAGCGATCGGCCTGGTGATCGACGATGCCATCGTGGTGGTCGAGGCGATGTACGCGAAGATCGCGGCAGGGCGGTCGCGCGCAGACGGGATTCAGGAGGGCGTCGGCGAGATCCTGCACGCACTCGTGGGATCCACGCTGACACCGGTGGTGGTGTTCCTGCCGCTGGCTTACCTGAGCGGGATGGCCGGCGTCTTTTTTCGAGCCCTTGGACTGACGATGACCGTGGCGCTGCTGGTTTCGCTGGGCCTGGCGGTGATGCTGACGCCATCGCTGGCCGGCTGGCTGATTCGTGTCCGGCCCTCCCCGGCGCCCGGACCCGGTTTGTCGGAGGCGGAAGGCGGGCCGTTCTTCCGGCGGATCCTGCGGGTCTATGGGTTTGCCGTGCGCTGGGCGCTGCGCCACAGCTGGCTCACGTTCCTGGTGTGCGCGATAGTCCTTGCCGCCGGCGTCCACATCTACCGCCGGCTGGAGACGAACTTCATGCCGGATTTCGACGAGGGCGGCTTCGTCATGGACTACACGGCGCTTCCGGGCACGAGTCTGGCCGAAGCATCGCGTGTGCTTGACGATGCCGAGAAGAGCATCCGCGCAAACCCGGACGTCGAGGGATATTCGCGCCGGCTCGGAACACAGCTGGGTCCGTTCATCACCGAGCCCTACGTCGGCGACTACCTGATCAAGCTGAAGGCCGTTCGCAAGCACTCGACGGAGGAGGTCCTCGACATGATGCGACGCGACTTCAATGCGCGGTATCCCATGGTGCGCTGGGATTTCCATGGCTTCCTGGACGACCTGATAGGAGACCTGCAGCTCGCGCCCAACCCGATTGAGATCAAGCTGTACTCCCCTGACCTCAAGTGGCTGGAGAAAACCGCGCCTCGCGTTGAGGCGGAAATCAAGTCGGTCCCCGGCGTCGTTGACACCTTCGACGGCCTGACGGTAACCGGCCCCTCCATCAACATGCGCGTGCTTCCCGCCGAGGCGGAACGCTTCGGCTTGAGCGTCCAGAACATCGCCGAGGCTCTGGACACCGCCCTCCTCGGTCAGGTCGCGTCCTATATGCTCCAGGGGGACCGCGTCGTGAACATCCGCGTGATGGCGGACCCCCAGAGCGTGGCCCGCGTGGCGGACCTGCGCAACCTGCCGATCCGCGCTCCAAATGGAACCGTGGCGCGGCTGGACCAGGTTGCGCAGGTGGACATGATGCCCAACGAGGTGGAGTTGAACCGGGAGGATCTGCGCCAGAATGACATCGTCTCGGCGCGACTTGAAGGCGTCGATCTCGGCACCGCCATGCGGGCGATCCAGGCGAAATTGAGCCGGGCCGATTGGTTGCCGCCAGGGTCGATTGACTATGGCGGGCTGTATCAGCTGCAGCAGGAGTCGTTTGGCAACCTCCTTGGGGTCCTGCTGGCCGCGGTCCTGCTGGTCTTCACAGTTCTGCTGATCGAATTCCGGTCATTCTATGAATCCATCGCCATCGTGTACGGGGCGGTGCTGGCCCTGGTCGGCTCCGTGGCCGCGCTCTGGGTCACCGGCGTCACGCTTAACATCGTCTCGTTCCTTGGCGCAATCATCGGCGTAGGCATCGTGGCCAAGAACGGCATTCTGGTGCTCGACTACTTCCAGCAGCTGCGCAGCCGCGGCGTGGACTTGGTCGAGGCGTTGGTGGGCGCGGGCCTTCGCCGGCTGCGGCCCGTGCTCATGACGTCGCTCGCCGCCGCGCTGGGCATGCTGCCGCTCGCCTGGGGCGTCGGTACCGGCGCCCAGATGCTGCAGCCGCTGGGCATCGCGGTCATCGGCGCCCTGGTGATCTCCGTTCTTCTGTCACTGATCGCGACGCCGGTCGCCTATTACCTGCTGATCCGCATGCACCACGGGTTCCTGGGCAGGCGCACCGACGGCGCGTGATCGCGCGACGCCGGAATGCGGAGCAACTTTTGGCACATCGACCCAAGGCCGGGATAACCGGCCGGAATCCCTCAGGGTTCGGTGCTGCCCACAAGTCGAACCCGCTCCGGCGTCGCAGTCAGGTTCGCATTGTCCAGCGCCTCAAGAATCAGCTCGTTGCCCGCAAACCGGAAGTCGTACGCGGTGGAGAAGGGTGTCTGATACCGGCACAGGGCCACGCTGTAGGTGTCGTCACTCGTCCAGGCTCCGCTCGCGGCCTCCGGAAACGTCTCCCCCTCACCCAGGTTGATCGCTCCCTTCGCCCAGGCGCCCTGTCCGCACTCGATGCGCTGCTCGAAGCCCGCAATCCGAATCGTCAGGACGGCATTGGCTCCCTCCTTGGCCGGCTCGAGTGACACCGACTCGATCTTTTGCAAGTTCTCGGGAAACGTATAGCGTTTCCCGACGACGCCCTGCGCCGCCGGTGACGAGGGCCGGCCCGGCTGGGTCCGCAGGCTCAGGCTGGCGAGCTTCTCGGAGAGCCTTCTGCCGGATTCGGGGTCGGCAGGCAGCGCGGACGGGTTGAACGCCGGGAGCAGCTTGTCCCAGACGAGGTTCATGACCCCCTGCATGTCGTTGGTTCCGCTCGTGACCGCGATCACGGCGTCGTACTGCTGCAGGACAAAGCAGAACTGTCCGAAGGCGCCGTCACCCCTGTAGAACCCGTGCCGGCACCGCCAGAACTGGTAGCCGTACCCCTGGTTCCAGTCGCTCGTGGGATCGCTGCCGTTCGCAGTCTGAAGCGACGTCGCCTCCTCAACCCAGGCCGAGGGGATCAGCTGCCTGCCCTGCCACTGCCCCTTCTGGAGGTAGAGCTGCCCGAAGCGGGCGATGTCCTCGGTCCGAAGGCTAAGGCCGTATCCGCCGAATGAGACCCCCTGGGCGCTGGCATCCCACCTCGGCTTGGCGATGCCGAGCGGTTCGAACAGCCGCGGGCCGAGATAGTCCAGCACGGTCTGCGCCGTGACCTTCTGGACGATCGCCGAAAGGATGTAGGTGGCGGGGGTGTTGTAGGCAAAATGGGTGCCGGGGATGTCCGGGACAGGGAGCTCCAGGAAAACCCTGACGAGGTCGGCCTTCCCCGTGAACGGGAAGTCCTTGATGTCCTCTGCCCTCTGGCCGGTCGACATCCTAAGAAGGTCCCGCACGCGCATGGACTGCAGGTTCTTGCTCGGGGCAGCGGGCGCCTCCTCGGGAAAGAATTTAAGCACCGTGTCATCAAGGCTCAGCTTGCCCTCCGATACGGCCAGGCCCACCGCGGTCGACGTGAAGCTCTTGCTGAGCGAGAAAAGGACGTGCGGCTCGGCGGCCGCATAAGGCGACCACCATCCCTCAGCCACCACGTGGCCGTGCCGGATGATCATGAAGCTGTGGACGGCGTCGATCTTCTGCTCGGCGGCCTCCACGAAGCCCAGGATCGCGGACGAGGAAACTCCCTGCTCTTCGGGGATGCCCCGCGGCAGGCTCTCGGAGGTGGCGGTGGCGGATTTAGACGCGGTCGCTCCAGAAACCAGAAGGGACGCGGCAATGAGGATGCGTGGGGTGATCATGGGATGAATGACGCCTGGCGCGCTCGACCGCTGGCCAGACACACTCAATGAATGGATCCGGTTGCGGGGGATTTCAAGTGCCGGGCGCCGGATAGCGCAATATCCCAGCACTTAGGGGTCCTAATGCCCATGATCCGAGCCGGTCGCGATCCCGGTCCCGCCCAATTCGCTCAGCGGAAGTCGTGCGACGCCTGCGCGGGAAGACCCAGGTCGGGCATGCCGGCGATCTCCTCCGCCATGACATGGATCACTCCCTTCTCGTTTTGCAGGCGGCCTGTGATGACGAGCGCGGGCTCGAGATTTATGACCAGCCGGGCCTCCTCGAAGAGCCGCGGCCGGACGATCGCGTTCGCAAGCCCGGTCTCGTCCTCCAGGGTGATGAAGCAGAAACCCTTCGCCGTCCCCGGCCTTTGCCGGGTGATGACCGAGCCGCAGATCCTCACGCGCTCCCCTGCCGGGACGTCCCTGAGCTCCGCAGCGGTCCGGACCCCCGGCAGCATCGGGCGCACAAGCCTCATCGGGTGCGCCCCGGCCGTGAGCGACAGATGGGTGTAGTCGGCCTGCAACCGTTCGAGGAGCGTCATCCGCTCGAGGGGCGAGAGCGCCTCCTCGCCGGCCTCTGCCGCCTGCCCGAACAGATCGTCGCCGCCGTGGAACGCCTCGACGCTCCACAGCGCGGACCTGCGGTGGCCCGCAAGCGCGTTGAGCGCGCCGGAGCCCGCCAGCACCCGGCGCTCGGCCGCGCTGAACTCCGTGCGCCGAAGGAAGTCCGCAAGCGACGCGAACGGCCGCTCCCGGCGCTCGGCGAGCATCGACTGCAGCGCGGCGGCGCGCAGGCCGCGGACGCCCCCGAGTCCGAGGCGCACGGTGGTGTCGGAGTCCACGCGGCATTTCCCGTCGGAAGACTGAACGCAGACCGGCATGAACGTGACGCCGTGGCGCCGGCCGTCCTGGACCAGGCTCGCCGGGGAGTAGAACCCCATGGGCTGGCAGTTGAGCAGCGAGGCATAGAACGCCGCCGGCCTGTGCACCTTCAGCCACACGCTCGAATACGCGATCAGCGCGAAGCTGATCGCGTGCGACTCCGGGAACCCGTAGAGCGCGAACGACGCGAGCGACTTGATCAGGTACGCCACGGCCGGCTCGCTCACGCCGTTCCCCCTGAACGCGACCTCGAGCCGCGCCTTCATCCGGTCGAGGCGCTCCTGGGAGCGCGTGAACCCTATGGCCCGCCTGAGCTCGTCCGCCTCGGCGGCCGAGAAGCCGCCGAGCTCCATCGCGAGCCGCAGGATCTGCTCCTGGAAAAGCACGACCCCGAGCGTCCGCTCCAGGATGGGCCTCGCCCGCTCGTCCGGGTACGTCACGGGCTCCTCCCCGGCGCGCCGCTTCAGGTAGGGATTCACGGCGTCCCCCTGGATCGGGCCCGGCCGGATGATGGCGACCTCGACCGCGAGGTCGTAGAAGTTCTGCGGCTTCATCCTGGGCAGCGTCGACATCTGGGCCCTGCTCTCGATCTGGAAGACCCCGATGGTGTCGGCCTCCTGCATCATCCTGAAGACCTCCGGGTCGTCCTTCGGGATCCGCGCCAGGTCCACCGGCTGGCCGCGCTGGGCGCAGATCTCAACCGCGTCCTGGAGCGCGGCCATCATCCCGAGCCCGAGCAGGTCCACCTTGAGGAGCCCCATGTCCTCGATGTCGCTCTTGTCCCACTGCAGGACGGAGCGCCCCGGCATCCGCGCGTTCTCAAGGGGCACGAACCGGTCCAGGCCCTCCGTGCTGAATACCATCCCCCCCGAATGCTGCCCCAGGTGGCGCGGCAGGCCGCGCACCCTGCCGCAGGTGTCGATGAGCGCGCGCAGCCTCGGGTGCGAGTCGGCCACGCCCGCCATGCGCAGCTGCTCCCCGAGCGCGAGGGTCTGCGGCAGGTCGCCGCCGTGGTAGAGGGTCGAGAAGCGGTCCAGGGCGTCGTCCGGGAAGCCGAACACCTTGCCGACCTCCCGGATCGTGCTCCGGCCCCGGTAGGTGATCACGTTCGCCGTCATCGCCGCGCCCCTGCGGCCGTACCGGCGGTACACCTCCTGGATGAGCTCCTCGCGCCGCTCGCCGCTGGGAAGGTCCAGGTCGATGTCCGGCCAGTCCGTTCGCCCCTCCGACAGGAACCGCTCGAAGAGCAGCTTGCTCTCGATCGGGTCCACGGCCGTGATCCCGAGGGCGTAGCACACCGCGCTGTTGGCGGCGCTCCCGCGCCCCTGGACCAGCGATCCGCGGTCGCGTGCGAAGGAGCACAGGTCCCAGACGACCAGGAAGTACCCGCTGAAGCCGAGCTTCGCGATGAGCGAGAGCTCCCGGTCGAGCTGGCGGCGCACCTCGCCCACGACGCTGCCGTAGCGCTGCTGGGCCCCGAAGTACGTCATCTTTTTCAGGAACGAGTCCTGGGACTCGCCGGCGGGGACCGGGTGGTCGGGGAACCGGTACCCCAGGTTCGCCAGCGTGAAGTCGAGCCGCTCTGCGAGCGCTCCCGTGTTCGCGACGGCGTCCGGCAGGTCTGCGAACAGCGCCTCCATCTCGCGGCCGCCCTTCAGGTGGCGCTCGCGGTTGAGGGCGAGCCGCCGGCCCGCGGCGTCGAGCGTCGTGTGGTGGCGCAGGCACGTGAACACGTCCACGACGCCGGCGGCCTCCGGCGTCGCCTGCAGGACACCGTTGGTGGCGAGGAGCGGCAGCCGCTCGGCGCGCGCCCAGTCGACCAGGAAGCCGTTCCAGCGCTCCTCGCCGGGAATGCGGTGGCGCTGGACCTCGACGTAGAGCATCTGCCGGCCGAAGATCTCCGCGAGCCTCGAGCCCGCCTCGGCCGCGGCCGCAGGGCCGCGCTCAAGCCACGCGCGCCGCACGGGGCCCTCCTCGTCCCCGGTGAGGGCGACGAGCCCCTCGCGCGCCCCGGCGAGCTCGCTCCACGCAACGCGACCCTCGCCCTTTTCCGCCCGCAGGTGGGCCGTGGTGAGCAGGCCGCACAGGCCCCGGTATCCCGCCCGCGTGGCGACGAGGACAGGCACGACGGCGCCGTCCTCCATCGTGAGCTCGGACCCGACGAGGGCCCTGACGCCCGCCTCCTTCCCGGACATGTGTAGCCGCACGGCCCCGTACACGCCGTCGCGGTCGCAAAGCGCGATGGCCGGCATCCCCAGCCGGCCGGCCTCGGCGACGAGGGCCTCCGGCAGCGATCCGGCGCGCAGGAACGAGAACGCGCTGCGCGCGTGGAGTTCGACGTAGCTCATCGGCTCCCTAGTCCAGCATTCCCTCGACACACCAGCCGCCCTGCGTGCGGGCCAGCTGGTAGACGCCGCCCACGGCGAGCTCGACCTGCCATGTCTCGACGGCCCACGCCTCCGGCCTCCACCAGTCGCCCGCGGCGAGCCACGGGCCGAGCGCCGCGCGCACCCGGCCCTCCAGCCTTCCCCCCTCCAGCCGTGCGGGCAGGCCCTGCTCGCAGGCGACGCGCACGGGCCACGGCGGGCGGAAGCGGCGAAGCGTGGGCCCGCATGCGGGGTGCACCGGCGCCCCCTCGGGGGGCGGCACGGCCTCGGCGGGCCTCTCCATCACGAACGCGTCCGGCCGGTGGGTGTCGAGCGGGGCGGGCGTCCCCACCCGGTCGTCGCCCACGATCGCGGCGACGCGCGCCAGGTTCTCCCAGAACGAGGCAGGGTCCCGCAGGCCGGCGTCGAAGAGGCCCTCCTGCCTCTCTGGCGGGCGCGCCGGGCCCGCGACAAGCCGCACGCCCGCGATCCGCGCGTCGGTGCGCACCGTTGCAAGGTGCGCGCTCAGGACACGCAGCCATCCCTCCACGTTGGCGCCCGGCTCCGGCAGCCGGAATTCGCGGCGGTGGTCGGTGTCGTCCTCGAGGAGCAGCGTGAGCGAGAGCTTCTCGGCGACGAAGCCGGCCCCCCGGAGCTCGAGCGCGATCCGCTCGGCGAACCGCCGCAGCTTGAAGAAAAGGGGCTCGATCGACTCCACCGGCGGCTCATAGCTCCACTCGGCCGCGAAGCTCCTCGCGGGCTCCACAAGGCGCAGCACGCGGGTCGACTGCCCCGCGGCCCGCTCCCAGAGGAGCGCCCCCTCGGCGCCGAGGCGCCTGCCGACCTCGGCCTTCGGCAACGCCGTCAATCCCCCGAGGGTCCCGATTCCCCAGCCCCCGAGGATCTGCTCCTGCTCGGGCGTCGGCTCCGCAAAAAAAAGGGGCAGCGCTCTCAGGAAGCCCTCCGGGTCGTCGACGATGAGGACGGGCCCGGCGCACCGCGCGGCGTACGAGGCGAGAAGCGGCGTCGCGCCGGCGCCGATCCGCAGCGGCAGCCCCGTCCCGGCCAGCTCGGCGGCCCGCAGCCGCATGAGCGCCTCCGTGCGCGCCCGGTCCGCGCCGCGCAGGTCGACGGTGCAGCACCCGGCGCCGGTCGACTCGACGCGCGGCGCTAGCGTGAACGCCGCGGCGACGAGAAGCCTGTGGGCCTCGACCTCCGCTCCGGGCTCGCGCTGCCTAAGGGCGATCCCCGGGCAGCGGGACATGGCGAGCGTCGCCGCAAGCCCGGGGCTGACGCCGCGCGCCTCCGGCGAGGCCTCCGTGACCCTTGCCTTGCGCCCCTCGCCCGCCACCAGCGCGACGGCGCGCCCGCAGAGGGAGGGATCGCTCCTGCGCAGGGCGTGCAGGGCAAAGTCGGGAACGAAAAGGACGGCGAAGTTCACCCGGCCAGTTGCTCCTGCGCCTGTGCGTGGCTGCGCTCCGTCCGCACGGCAAGCCGGTCGGCCACGGCCTGCCGCGGCACGCCGGCATCCGACAGGGACAGGGGCGTGTCGAGGACGAGCCGCCAGGGGACGGCGGGCACGAGGGGCGACTGGGTCTGGACAAGGACCGCCACGGCGCCGCCCTCCGCGGCCCGCTGCAGGCGGTACCACGCGGAGGCGGGGGTCCTGCGCAGGAGGCGCTCCGCGCAGCCGCGCAGATCGAGGACGACCGCGGCATAGTTGCCGTCGCGCACGAGGATGTCCGCGACCGCAAGGGCCTCCTGCGGCGCGCGGCAGCGCACCCATATGAGATGGCGCAGCGCGTCGGCCGGCACCGCCTCGGGTGCAAAGCCGTCCGACCCGTCGACAAGCGCGATCCGCTGCCGGGCCGCCTGCGTCGCCGCAAGCAGCCTGGCAACCACCGTCTGCCCGCCGCCGCTCGGGACCGCCGAGACGAGCTCCGTCAGGCACCCCGCCGGCAATCCTCCCCCGAGCGCATCATCGACCGGGCGGACCGCGGCGGACACGCCGCCGCAGGGCCTCCGGGTCCTTTCCGGAAAGCGCGCGGCAAGAAGCGACCGCAGGGCAGAGACGGTTTGGGAGGCGCCGGGCACCTGTTCTCATGTTTTTCAACCGGCGATCGCGACGCCCCGGCGGATCAGCCCCACCAGCACGCCCTGCGATTCCAGCCGGCGCTCGGGCACGATGTCCCGGTAGCGCCTGTTCGCCGCGCGCAGCACGACGCGCCCGCGAAGGTGCACGAGCCGTTTGAGCGTCGTCGTGGTCTCGTCCACGAGCGCGGCGATGATGTCCCCCTCGCGGGGCTCGCGGCGCTCGAGCACCGCCAGGTCGCCGTCCAGGATGTGGGCGCCGATCATCGAGTCGCCGTGGACGCGGAGCGCCCATACCTGGTGCGGGCCCGGCCGGCGCACGCCGAAGACGGAGGGATTGATGGCAAGGGTCTCGTCGGGTGTCTGCTCCTGCATCGCCGGCAGCCCGGCCGGGATCGAGCCGAAGACCGGCATCTCGAAAAGCTGCGCCTGCACCGCGGAGGCCCTGAGCCCCCAGGTGCGCCCCGCCAGCTGCTCGATCTGCCCCTTGTTCGCCAGGGCCCGCAGGTGGCCGATCACGGTCGACTGGCTGGCGAGACGGAACCTGCGCTGGATCTCCCGCGAGGACGGCGGCACGCCCTTCTCCCGCTGGAACTGCCGGATGAAGTCGAGGATCTGCTCCTGGCGCTCGGTCATCATGGCGTCAGGGATCGGAGCAGACCGAAAGCTCGTTGCCGCTCGGCTCCGTGAAATGGAACCGGCGGCCGCCCGGGTATGAGAAGATATCCTGGGTTATCTTCCCGCCGTGTTCGACGACCCGGCGGAGGGCCTCCTCAAGGCGCGGATGGAAGATGACCACCAGGCCGCTGCCCGCGGAGTACAGCGAGCGCTTGTCGGAACGGAAGAAGCCCCCGCCGAGCTGCCCGTCGGTAAACGCCGTGTAGTCGGGGCCGTAGTCCGTGAAGGTCCATCCGAACACCTTTTCGAAGAACCCCTTTGTTTTCTCGAGCTCCGAGGCGTGAAACTCGACGTAGATGATCCTGTTTGTCTGGTCCATTGTTATGTGGCTTTAGGGCAGGCTAGTAAGTGTTCAATTGAACGCGTTCATTTGAACGGTGCATGCGCCAAAGGCAAGCGCCCATGCGCCGCAATAGGCGCCCCCTCGCGCATGGCGCGCACCCTGCGCGACTTGCGCGCCAAATTTCCGCCTTTGCGCCGGATATCGCAGCTCGCCGCTTGCAGGCGGGCGCCACGGCGGCCATTTTCCCGTACCCCAGAAACGTGAACGGATACAGCACCCAGGATGAACAGCAGCCGGTGATGTGGCTGCGCGGCTACCCCGTCTACGCGGCGTATTTCCTGGCGCTTGTGTTTGGCGTGTCGATGGTCGCGACCTCGGTCTTCATGGCCCTCAACGCCGCGCATCTCCTGACGTGGCTGCCCTTCCTGAGCGTGAACGTCATGAGGGGCGAGGTGTGGCGCATCTTCACCTACGGGCTGCTGAACCCGCCGAGCCTCTGGTTCGTCATCGACATCGCCATGATCGCCTCGTTCGGCCGCGAGGTGGAGAAATTCTTCGGGCGCGGGAAGTTTCTGGGCTTTTACGCCTGCATCTATCTTCTGACTCCGCTGCTCTTCACGCTTCTTGGGCTGTGGTTCCCGACGCAGATTTCGGGTGAAGTCGGCGCGTTCGCGCTCTTCGTGGCCTTCGCGACGCTTTATCCCGACGTCGTGATGTTCTTCGGGTTGCTGGCGAAGTGGGTCGCCGTCATCCTGGTCGGCATCTACTCGCTCATGGAGCTCGCCGGCCACGAATGGCTCGGGCTCCTGTCGCTTTGGGTCACGGTGGCCTTCGCGTTTGGGTTCGTCCGCTACCAGCAGGGGATGCTCGAGCTTCCGCAGTTTGGGTTCCCGAAGGGTTCCAGCGAGCAGCCTGCGCCCGACAGCGGCCGGACCGCGGCCGCGAGTCCCGCGAAGGGCAAGTCGATGGCCGAGATTGACGCGCTGCTCGACAAGATCGCGCAGTCGGGGATGGCCAGCCTCACGCCGAAGGAGCGGGCCAAGCTCGACTCGGCTCGGGAATACCTGGCCCGCAGGGCCTCCGGCCGCTAGCAGATCAGGGGCCGCCCTTCTCGCCATTTCGGTGGATCTCGACCGTGACGTGCCTCAGTTCCTCGTGCTCGCCGAAAAGCTTGTGGTAGTATTCCGGCGTCCTCGGCTCCCGCGCCACGATTGATACGATCGCGGAGAACTGCCCCACCCCCACCTGCCAGACATGGAGGTCGGCGACCGCCGTCCCCTCGTCTTTTTCCACGGCCTTGCGGATTTCCTCGTTCAGGTCGGTTTCGGGGGTCCGGTCGAGCAGGATTACGCTGGTGTCGCGCACCAGCGCCCAGGCCCATTGGCCCACGACCCCGGAGCCGACGATCCCCATGGCCGGATCCATCCAGATCCAGCCCAGGTACTTGCCCGTCACGAGGGCGCTGATCGCGAGGATTGAGGTCACGGCGTCGGCGATCACGTGAACATACGCCGCCCTCAGGTTCAGGTCTTCGCCGCCCTTGCCATGCTGATGGTCGTGGCTATGCGAGTGCCCAGGACCGTGGTCATGCTTGAGGAGCAGTGCGCTCGCGATGTTCACGCACAGGCCGACAAGCCCGATTGCTATCGACTCATTGTAGTGGATCGGAAGCGGCCTGAAGAACCTGATCACCGACTCTCCCGCCATCAGGACCGCAACGATGCCGAGGATGATGGCGCTCGTGTAGCCGCCAAGGACGTCGATCTTCCCCGTGCCGAAGGAGAAACTCTGGTCCTGCTTGAGGCGGCGGGCCATCGTATAGGCGGTCGCCGTAATGAGGAACGCGGCGACATGGGTCCCCATATGCCAGCCATCCGCCAGCAGCGCCATGGAATGGAATCTCCAGCCAGCGAGGATCTCGACCACCATCATGGCGGCCGTCAGGGCGATCACCCGGCGGGTATTCCTCTCGGCGGCGCCCCTGTCGGGCGCGTAGTCGTGAGTGTGCCGGTAGCGGGAAAGGTGTTCGTCTGGCATGACCTGCAGTTGCGGCTTTTGATATTCGGTCGACCAGTTTTGCGAATCCGAAGGTGCGCGAGATCGTTAGGGTTTCCGCGACCGCGCGAATTGGAATAACGCTCGATAGTCCTGATTGTCCGCGTGCCGTAGGGCAACCAAGTAGTCCTTCCTTACGACAGCCGGATCCGCCGTTCCCGCGCCCCAAGGAAATATCGGCCGGCCTTGTTTCAGAGCAAGAATGTCGGCAGCAAGCCTCGCATGTCTGCCATTGCCGTTCGGAAAGGGATGGATGCCCACCAGGCGATGATGGAATCGAAGCGCAATCTCGTCCGCAGAATGCACACGATTCTCGATCCAGTATTGCGTGTCTCCAAGCAGGCCGGCCACATCGGCGGCGATTCGGTGGGGCTCAACACCCAAAGTCTTCTCTGTTGTCCGAAAATGGCCCGCCCAACGCCACGTCGCGTTGAACATTCGTCGATGGAGCTCGAGTAAGTAGGAGACGTTCAGCACCTCCGCCTTGGCAAGCCGCCGCCGGCTCAGCGCCCAATCCCGTCCGGACATGATGTTGGCAAACTCGAATTCATTGAGTTCACGCTGGGTCGTGATGCTTGGAATGAGCCCTTGCTTCTCGTCATCGGTCAACAGCGTATCGCCAAGATGTGCTCGGAATGGATCTGTCATTTCCGGGGATTCCTGATCACGGGAGTGTTTCCGGATGTTCAACCGCCTGGCCTTCGAGCGCCATGGAGTGCTGCACGGCTTGGAGCGCTGCGTGTCTTTCGGCGTTGGCCAGCGCTTCGAGCGTTCCTTGTCGCGGCACAATTGCATAAACGACGCGACACCCCATAGCGCCCGCCACTGCTTCAAGCTGCCTGAGACTTATAGAACCAATGGCCTCGGACTTCTCAAACTGATGAATCGATTGGGGGGTCAGCTTGAGTCGTTCGGCAACTGACTTCAGGCTCAGACCCAATGCCTGTCGGAGCGCCTTCAGCCAACCGCCGGAAGGGCTCTGAAGTTCCCAAACGGGCTTACTGGATGTTAATTGTTCTGATAGATGTTTTAAACTTAACACTTGATATTGTCTCCTATTCATAAATATATAACTTGATATTAATTTATATTTGTCAAGTTAAACATTTAAAATAAGTTCTATCGACCCAACGCATTAAATGAATCCCCACCAACAGAAGTGCTCCCTAGCCTAGCCGAAATCGAGCTCGGGCTCAGGGGGCGGGCTATTCGGCGGCGCGAGGCACTCCGGCCCCTCATTCCGGCTGTTGCTCACGAATCGGCTCACGGGCCTGCACGCCATCCGCCCCGCCTCGATCGGCCGGACGAGGCGCTTGAGCTCTTCATCCTCGAGAGGACGGTCCCCGAGCCATCGAGGCATCGTCTCCTGGGTCATGATGACCGGCATCCTGGTGTGAACCTGGGCGACGAGCTCATTGGGCTCCGTCGTCAGGATGCAGTAGGTCTCCGGAAGGCCCTCGCCGGCCGGATCCCAGATGCCCGCAAGAGCGAAGGGCTCCTCGCCGGAGAGCGTGAAGAGATGCGGCCATTTTATGCCGCCGACCGCCTTCCACTCGTAGAAACCGTTTGCCGGGACGAGGCACCTTCTTCCGGCAATGCCCTTGCGGAACGCCGGCATCTTGGCCGCCGTCTCGGATCTTGCGTTCGCGAGGAGGCGCGGATTCGGGCTCGTGCGTTCCCCGTAGGGCACGAGCCCCCACCGCATCGGCCGGACGCCGGGTGCGCTGCCGGCGAGTGCGACCACCGGCATCGTGTTCGTGAGCGCCACGTTGAAACGCGGCGTGGCCCAGTCCGGGGTGCCGAGCAGGACGCCAAGCGCCTTCGAGATCGCGTTGAGGGCCGCGTCGGTCTTGTGGAGGGTGTAGCGGACGCACATGGGGCCCTCCTCTACCCCGTCAGCGCGCCTCGAAGGCGCCCCTGAGGTCGGAACAGAGCCTGTCTTGGAATTGCTGGCGCCGCCGGTAGAGGGCCGCCCGCTTGCTGTCCGGCGAGCACCGCGTCGACTCGTCGACGGAGACACTCCTGCCGCAGAGCTCCGCGAGCGCGCCGCCTGAGCCGCGCCCGGGCGAGTCGCACCACGCCGCCTGAAGGGCGCCGCCAAGCGCGGCGCTCTCGTCCTGCGCCATCGCGACAACCGGAACGCCGAAGACGTCCGCGGCGATCTGCCGCCAGAGCGGGGACCGCGCGCCGCCGCCGGTGAGCCGGATTTCCCTCGGCCTCACGCCGAGCGTCGAGAGCCTGCGAAGACCGTAGTTCATCCCGAGCGTCGTTCCCTCGATCGCAGCCCGCGCAAGGTGCCCCTGCGCAAGGGTCCTGCGGTCGAGCCCGAAATAGACTCCCGTGCCCTTCGGAAGGTTGGGAGTGCGCTCGCCGTCCAGGTAGGGAAGAAGCGTCAGTCCGTCCGATCCGGCCGGCGCGCCGGCCGCGGCGCGCTCCAGCTCCGCTAGGCTCCAGCCGAAGAGGGTCCGGACCTGTTCCGTGACACCGGTTACGTTCATCGTGCACAGGAGCGGCAGCCAGCCGCCGGTCGACGAGCAGAACGCCGCGATCTCGCCGGACGGATCGACCACCGGCTTGCGGGAGAAGGCGTAGATCGTCCCGCTCGTGCCGAAGCTGGCGGTCACCGCGCCCGGGACAACGTTGCCGGTCCCGATCGCCCCCATCATGTTGTCACCGCCTCCTGCGCTGACAATCGTCCCCTTGGGAAAACCGTAGCGCTCGGCGATCTCCTTGCGGATAACGCCGCACGACTCGTGCGACGCGGAAAGCGCGGGAAGGCATTCGGCCACGCGGCCGTCGACGGCGTCCATCGCGGCGACGGACCACGTGCGCCTTCTCACGTCCAGGAATCCGGTGCCGGAAGCGTCCCCGAATTCCATGAAATAATTCCCCGTCAGGTGAAAGTTGAGGTAGTCGTGCGGAAGCAGTATGTGCCGCAGCTTCCGGAAGTTCCCGGGTTCGCGCCGCTTGAGCCACAGCACCTTGGGCGCCGTGTACCCCGGCAGGAAGGGGAGGCCCGTCCTGCGGATGACGGCCACCAGGCCGCCGAGCTTCCGGGTCAGGATCGCGCACTCGGCGTGGGTGCTGGTGTCGCACCAGAGCTTCGCGGGTCGGATGACCCCGCCGTTCCCGTCCAGCGGGACGAATCCGTGCTGCTGGCCCGATACGCCAATGCCGCGCACACGCGAGCGGTCTATCTTCGACGCGACCTCGCCGATCGCCGAATCCATGGCGGCCACCCACTCCTGCGGGTGCTGCTCCATGTGGCCGGCGGGCAGGCCCGCGATCAGGTGGTGCTGCGCGCGCGCCTCCGCGACGAGCCGCCCGGTCTCAAGATCGAGCGCCACCGCCTTGACGCTCTGAGTGCCGCTGTCGACACCTACGTAGAGGCTCATGGCGGTCAGCCCCCGGTCAGGTACCGGTTGAGCATGTTCTCGAGGTACTCCTGGCGCCCGCTCCGCGGCACGGGCTCGCCGAGCTTCGTCAGGACGAGCTTCTCAAGCTCGCGGAACCCTACCCCTCCCTTCTCGATCTCCCTGCCGAATCCCGAGTCGTAGCTCGAGTACCGGTCGCCGAGAAACCCGTCGAACTCGCCCTCCTTGATGATTCGGCGGGCGATCTTGTAGGCGAGCGCGTAGGTGTCCATGCCCCCTATGTGGGCATAAAAGAGGTCCTCCGGGTCGATGGACGGGCGGCGCAGCTTGGCGTCGAAGTTGAACCCGCCCTTGCCGAGGCCCCCCGCGCGCAGGATCGAGACCATGGCGATCGTGATCTCCTTCACGTCCGTGTTGAACTGGTCCGTGTCCCAGCCGAGGAGCGTGTCGCCCGCGTTTGCGTCCACCGATCCGAGAAGCCCCTGGGACGCCGCGACCTCGATCTCGTGCTGGAAGGTGTGCCCGGCCAGCGTCGCGTGGTTTGTCTCGATGTTGAACTTCAGGTGCTTTTCGAGGCCGAAGGTGCGCAGGAAGGCGATGCCGCTCGCGACGTCGAAGTCGTACTGGTGCTTCGTCGGCTCCTTGGGCTTCGGCTCAATGTAGAACTGCCCCTTGAAGCCTATCTGCCTGGCGTAGTCGACCGCCATATGGAGGAACCGGGCAAGGTGCTCCTGCTCCCGCTTGAGGTTCGTGTTCAGCAGCGTCTCGTAGCCCTCGCGCCCGCCCCAGAACGTGTAGCCGTCGCCCCCGAGCTCGAGGGTGACCTCGAGCGCCTTCTTCACCTGGGCGGCCGCGTAGGCGAACACGTGCGCGTCGGGGTTCGTCGCGGCGCCGCACATGTACCTGGGATTCGAGAACAGGTTGGCCGTGCCCCAGAGGAGCCGCACCCCGGTCTCCTTCTGAAGCGCCTTTGCATGGGCGACAAGCTTGTCCAAGTTCCGGTTCGACTCGGCGAGCGTGGCGCCCTCCGGCGCAATGTCCCGGTCGTGGAAGCACCAGAAAGGCGCCTCAATCTTCGTGAAGAACTCGAAGGCTGCGTCCATCCGGCGCTTCGCCACCGAGATCGCGTCTTTGCCTTCCTCCCAGGGCCGCCGAATCGTCCCCGGACCGAACGGATCGCCGCCAACGCCGCGGAAGGAATGCCAGTAGGCGATCGAAAAGCGCATGCGGTCCTTGAGCGTGACACCGTCGATGACTTCGGCCGGGTCGTAGTGCCTGAAGGCCAGGGGGTTCGCGGACCTTGCGCCCTCGAACGGGATACGTGACACGTTGAAAAACTGGGGCTTGGTATTCTTCGGCATCGCGGCCCACACTTACCATGAAGCCACCGCCACCGTCGAGTTTTCGTTCGCCAGACGGGTCCGCGGGCGGCGCCTTGCGTTTGCGCGGCATCCGCGCACCTCTTTTCGCCATGCCCCCCATGATCCGTGGACTTTCACTGCTGCTTGCCGCCGGGGCCCTGAACGCCCGCGCCGCCGAATTCAGGGTCGTCGCTCACTACCCGATCGGAGGGGATGTCCGCTACGACTACCTCCGCGTCGATCCTGACATGCGGCGCCTCTACGTCTCGCATGCGACCCGCGTCGAGGTGCTCGACGTCGACACGGGGGCGAAGGTCGGGGAGGTCGGCCCTATGAGGGGAATCCACGGCATCGCCGTGGTGCCCGACCTCGGGCGTGGATTCATCACGGCAGGCTCGGATCGGACGGTCGTCATGTTCGACCTGAGAACGCTGAAGATCGTTAAGGTGATCACCGGGCTCGGCGTGAAGCCCGACGCGATCGAGTACGACCCGCAGACGCGAAGGGTCTATGTCGCCAACGGAGCGTCCGGGGGCATCACCGTCATAGACCCCGCGAAGGGCGAGATCGCCGCCACGGTCCCGATCGAGGGGAAGCTGGAGGGCCTCGCCTTTGACGGAAGGGGCCGCCTCTTCGTCAACACCGAGGACAAGAGCATCATCCAGGTCGTCGACACTAGGACCCTAAGGCCCCTGGCCGCGTGGCCCATCGCGCCGGTCGAGGGCGGGACCGGCCTCGCCATCGACGCCGTCCACCACCGCCTCTTCTCAGCCGGCGGCAACCAGATGCTCGCGGTGGTCGACAGCGACACGGGCGTCCTCGTCGCCACGCCGGAAATCGGCGAGGATCCCGACGGCGACGCGTTCGACCCGGCAAACGGGCTCATCTTCACCTCCAACATGACCGGCACAGTAACCGTCCTCCACGAGGACTCTCCTGGCGCGTACAGCGTCGTGCAGACGGTGCCCACGGCCTTTGGGGCCCGCACGATCGCGTTCGACCCGAAGACGGGGAGGATCTTCCTGGCGACCGGGAAGTTCGGACCGCCGCCGGCGCCGACCGCGGCGAATCCCCGGCCCTGGCGCCAGGGCGAACCGGGATCCTTCGAGGTGCTTGTCGTCGGGCGCTGAGCCCGCGCTAGCGCGAGGTCTTGAACCCCGTGGCGAAGTACACGGCGAGCAGCATGCACACGAAGCTCAGTGCGTAGTTCCATGTGATGCGCTCCTTCAGCACCAGCCACGCAAACACGATGAACACGACGAGCGTAATGACCTCCTGCAGTATCTTCAGCTGATAGGCGCTGAACTCGCCGGAGAAGTAGCCCAGGCGATTCGCGGGCACCTGCAGGCAATACTCGAAGAAGGCGACGCCCCATGCGATCAGGATGGCGACGATGAGGGGCCGGCCCTCGAGCCACCTGAGCTTCAGGTGCCCGTACCAGGCGATGGTCATGAACACGTTTGAACCGAAGAGCAGCAGGATGACTTTGGTCATGTTGGAGCAAGTGAACCGGCGCCGCCATGGTCTGCAAGCGCCGGAATCAGCGTCCGGCTCGCATATGACCCTCCCCAAAAAAACAGAAGACGATGCTTGATCGCTGCAAATCGACCCCTATACCTTGCCGCTAGCTCTGTCCGAGCCTATACTCCAGAATGACAATCAAAGCCTATCTCAAGCCGTCGTGCGGGTGGTCCAACGGCGTACGCGCCACCCTCAGCAAGTACGGGCTCGCCTACGATGACATCGACATCATCGGGGACCGCGCGAGCTATGCTGAGATGGTCCGCAAGTCGGGGCAGCCCCTGTCCCCCTGCGTTGAGATAGACGGCGTCATGCTCGCGGATGTCTCCGGCGAGGAGGTCGAGAACTACCTCCTCAGCAATGACCTGGTCAAGCCCACCGACGTCCCGGCGGGCGTCCCGACCAACGCGGGCTGCTCCGAAGAGGAGCACGCCAAAATGGCGACGAAAACGATCCGCTTCTTTTGATGAGAGTCCTGGCTTGACCAAGCAACGTTCGCTCAAGGCCGGCTCTCACAAAGAAGGACCGGCTTTTTTTTGCGCACTCGCCGCCGACTCTTATCACCCTGAATCGCACTTTGGCTCAAAGAATGCTCCGAGTTTGAAAATCCCGCCCATCAGCAATGCCCAACAGACCTGACAGCGCCCGCAAGCGCGGGCGCAGCATGCTCGGCGCGCCCCCGAAGCAGGGACTCTACGACCCGTGGTTCGAGCACGACGCCTGCGGCGTCGGCTTCGTCGTGGACATGAAGGGCCGCAAGTCGAACCAGATCCTCAAGCAGGCAATCCAGATTCTCAAGAACCTCGACCATCGCGGGGCGGCCGGCTCGGAGGCCAACACGGGCGACGGCGCGGGCGTCCTGATGCAGATGCCGCACGCCTTCCTGAAGGAAGCCTGCAAGAAGGTCCGCATCGCCCTTCCGGAACCCGGGGAATATGGGTGCGGGCACGTCTTCCTGCCGCGCGACAGGATCAAGCGCCGCCGCCTCGAGGAGCGCTTTGAGCAGATCATCCAGGCCGAGGGGCAGACGGTCCTCGGATGGAGGACCGTGCCCGTGGACAACTCGTCGCTGGGCGAGACCGCCAGGTCCTGCGAGCCGACGATCCGCCAGGTCTTCGTCGGGCGCAACCCCGCGATGACCGACCCGATGGCGTTCGAGCGGAAGCTCTTCGTCATCCGCAAGCACGCCTACAACGAGATCCGCGCGTCGACCATGGACGGCGCGGAATTCTGGTACGTGGCGAGCCTCTCCTTCAAGACGCTCGTCTACAAGGGCATGCTCCTCACCGAGCAGCTCGAGAACTACTTCACGGACCTGAAGAACCCAGCCATGGCGACCGCGCTTGCGCTGGTCCACTCGCGCTTCAGCACGAACACCTTCCCGAGCTGGGACCGGGCGCACCCGTACCGCTACATCGCCCACAACGGGGAGATCAACACGCTGCGGGGCAACATCAACTGGATGCACGCGCGCGAGGCGCTCTTCGAGTCCGAGCTCTTCGGCGAGGACACGAAGAAGATCCTGCCGATCGTCAACCCGAACGGCAGCGACTCGTCGATGTTCGACAACACGCTCGAGCTGCTGATTCTCGCGGGCCGCTCGCCGGCGCACGCGATGATGATGATGATCCCCGAGCCGTGGTCCAACAACGAGGACATGGACGACGACCGGCGCGCATTCTACCAGTACCACTCCTGCCTCATGGAACCGTGGGACGGGCCCGCCTCCATCGCCTTCACGGACGGCGTCCAGATCGGCGCCGTGCTCGACCGCAACGGCCTGCGCCCCTCCCGCTTCTACGTGACCAAGGACGGCCTGGTCATCATGGCGTCGGAGGCCGGCGTGCTCGACATCCCGCCGGAGGACATCCTCCAGAAGGGCCGGCTCCAGCCCGGGCGCATGTTCCTCGTGGACACCGAGCAGGGCCGGATCATCGAGGACGAGGAGATCAAGAGGAAGATCTGCTCGGAGCGCCCGTACCGCCAGTGGCTCAACGAGCACTTGGTCCACCTGAGCGACATCCCCGAGGCTCCGGAGCTGCCGCTGCCCGACCACAAGACCCTTCTCCAGCGCCAGATCGCCTTCGGCTACACGAACGAGGACGAGCGCATCATCCTGACGCCCATGGCCCGCGACGGCGTTGAGGCCGTGGGCTCCATGGGAAACGACGCCGCGCTCGCGGTGCTCTCAAAACGGCCGCGGCTGCTCTACGACTACTTCAAGCAGCTTTTCGCCCAGGTCACCAACCCGCCGATCGACTGCATCCGCGAGGAGATCATCATCGGCGCCGAGACCCGCCTCGGCTCGGAGGGCAACCTGCTCAACCCCCAGCCGTCCGCGTGCCGCCGGGTGGAGCTCAAGTGGCCCATCATCACGAACGAGGAGTTCGCGAAGATCAGGCGTCAGAATCTCCCGGGCCTGAAGGTTGGAGTGCTGCCCATCCTCTTCCGGGTGACCCGCGGGGAAAAGGGCCTCGCCAAGTCGGTCGAGGAACTCTCCGCCATGGCCCGGCGCATGATCGAGGAGGAGGAGATAAACCTCATCATCCTGAGCGACCGCGGCGTGAACAAGGACTTTGCGCCGGTGCCCGCCCTCCTGGCGGTCGCCGGGCTGCACCACTACCTGATCCGCGAAGGCCTGCGCACCCGGGTGAGCCTGGCCCTCGAGACCGGCGAGGCGCGCGAGGTGCACCACTTCTCACTGCTGATCGGCTACGGTTGCAGCGTGATCAACCCCTACGTCGCCTTCGAGACCATCGACGACATGATCCGGGAGGGCCTGCTGGTGAAGATCGACCACAAGTCCGCCTGCAAGAATTTCGTCAAGGCCGCGACGAAGGGCGTCATCAAGGTCATGTCGAAGATGGGCATCTCGGCCATCCAGAGCTACCGCGGGGCCCAGGTGTTCGAGGCGCTCGGCCTGCGGCAGGACGTGATCGACCACTATTTCACCTGGACGCCTTCCCGCGTGGGCGGCATCGGGCTGGACGTGATCGCGCAGGAGGTGCTCATGCGCCACCACGCGGCGTTCCCGCCGCGCCCGGTCAACGGCCACGTGCTGCCTTCTGGCGGCCAGTACCAGTGGCGCAACGACGGCGAGCAGCACCTGTTCACCCCCGAGTCGATCCACCGCCTCCAGAAGGCGGTGCGCACGGGCAGCTTCAAGGTGTTCCAGGAGTACGCGGGCCTTGTCAACGACCAGTCCGTCAACGCCTGCACCCTCCGGGGCCTCCTCGACTTCAAGGCCTCGACGCCGATACCGATCGAGGAGGTCGAGCCGGTTGAGAGCATCGTCAAGCGGTTCAAGACCGGGGCGATGTCCTACGGCTCCATCAGCAAGGAGGCGCACGAGACGCTTGCGATCGCCATGAACCGCCTCGGCGGCAAGAGCAACACCGGTGAGGGCGGAGAGGATCCCTCCCGCTACAAGCTCGAGCCCAACGGGGACTCGAAGAACTCCGCGATCAAGCAGGTCGCCTCCGGCCGCTTCGGGGTGACGAGCGAGTACCTGGTCAACGCCCGGGAGCTCCAGATCAAGATGGCCCAGGGCGCTAAGCCCGGTGAGGGCGGGCAGCTGCCAGGCACCAAGGTCTACCCCCCGATCGCCAAGACCCGCCTCACGACCGCGGGCGTCGGCCTCATCTCGCCCCCGCCGCACCACGACATCTACTCGATAGAGGACCTCGCCGAGCTGATCCACGACCTGAAGAACGGAAACCGCAACGCGCGCATAAGCGTGAAGCTGGTCGCCGAGGTCGGCGTCGGCACCATCGCGGCCGGCGTGGCCAAGGCGCACGCGGACGTCGTGCTCATCAGCGGCCACGACGGAGGCACGGGGGCCTCGCCTCAGACCTCCATCGCGCACGCCGGCCTGCCCTGGGAGCTCGGCCTCGCGGAGACCCACCAGACCCTCGTCCTCAACAATCTGCGCAGCCGCATCGCGGTCGAGACCGACGGGCAGCTGAAGACCGGGCGCGATGTCGTGATCGCAGCGCTGCTCGGCGCCGAGGAGTTCGGCTTCGCCACCGCGCCGCTCGTCGCCACCGGCTGCATCATGATGCGCGTCTGCCACCTGAACACCTGCCCGACGGGCGTCGCGACCCAGAACCCCGAGCTTCGCGCAAAGTTCACGGGCAAGCCGGAGCATGTCGTGAACTTCATGCGCTTCATCGCCGAGGATGCCCGGCAGATCATGGCCCAGCTCGGCTTCCGCACGATCGAGGAGATGGTCGGTCACGTCGACCGCCTCGAGGGGAGGAAGGCCGTCGACCACTGGAAGGCAAAGGGCCTCGACTTCAGCAAGATCCTCTATCAGCCCGATGTGGACGAGGATGTCGGGCGCTTCTGCCAGATCCAGCAGGACCACTCGCTCGACAGGTCGCTCGATGTCACGACCCTCCTGGACATCTGCCGCCCGGCGATCGAGCGCGGCGAGAAGGTCGTGGCGGAGCTGCCCATTAACAATGTCCACCGCGTCGTCGGGACCATCACCGGCGGGGAGCTGACCAAGAAGTGGGGGGCCGCGGGCCTCCCGGAGGACACGATCCGGATCCAGTTCAAGGGCTCGGCCGGCCAGAGCTTCGGGGCCTTCATGCCGAAGGGCATGACGTTCCTGCTCGAGGGCGACGCCAACGACTACATCGGCAAGGGACTTTCGGGTGGCAAGATCGTGGTCTACCCGTCCGAGAAGGCGACGTTTGTCCCCGAGGAGAACATCATCGTCGGCAACGTGGCGCTCTACGGCGCCACGAGCGGGGAGGCCTACATCCGCGGCGTCGCGGGCGAGCGCTTCTGCGTGCGCAACAGCGGCGTGAACGCGGTTGTGGAGGCCGTGGGCGACCACGGCTGCGAGTACATGACAGGCGGGCGCGTCGTCGTGCTGGGCCCGACGGGCCGAAACTTCGCCGCCGGCATGTCAGGCGGAATCGCCTACGTCCTCGACGAGCGCGGAGACTTTCCGGCGCGGGTCAACCGCCAGATGGTGGGCGTCGGCAATCTCGAGTCCCCGGAGGAGATCGCCGAGGTGCGCGCGCTGGTCGAGAAGCACGCGGCCTACACGCGCAGCGCGCGCGCCCGGTTCGTCCTGGACAACTGGGACAAGATGGTCCCGCGCTTCGTCCGGGTCATGCCGAACGACTACCAGCGCATGCTGGCCTGCATCCAGCGCGCCCACGGGCAGGGCCTGACGGGCGACGAGGCGGTGATGGCAGCCTTTGAGGAGAACGCGCGCGACCTATCGAGGGTCGGCGGCAACTGATTTCCTTCAGCAGAACACCCCCGACCAAGCACGATGGGCAAACCAACTGGATTCCTTGAATATCTGCGGGAGCTGCCCGCGGACAGGCCGCCGCTTAAGCGCGTCGGCGACTGGGCGGAGTTTCACCATCACATGGGGGAGGACAAACTTCGCCAGCAGGGCGCCCGCTGCATGGATTGCGGCGTCCCGTTCTGCCACACGGGAAAGCTCGTGAGCGGAATGGCGTCGGGCTGCCCGATCAACAACCTGATCCCGGAATGGAACGACCTCGTCTTCCGGGGCCTCTGGCACGAGGCGCTCGAGCGCCTTCACAGGACCAATAATTTCCCCGAGTTCACGGGGCGCGTATGCCCGGCCCCGTGCGAGGGCTCGTGCGTCCTCGGCATCAACAGCAACCCGGTCACGATCAAGAACATCGAGTGCGCGATCACCGACCGCGGATGGAACGAGGGATGGGTTGTTCCCGAGGCGCCCCTGGTCCGCACCGGCAAGAAGGTCGCGATCATCGGCTCCGGCCCCGCCGGTCTCTCCGCAGCCGCGCAGCTCAACCACGTGGGCCACACGGTCACGGTCTTTGAGCGGGCCGACCTCCCGGGCGGGCTCCTCATGTACGGGATCCCGAACATGAAGCTCGACAAGAAGGAGGTCGTCCTGCGCCGAATCCGGCTGATGGAGCAGGAGGGCGTGAAGTTCATCTGCAAGGCGAACGTCGGGGAGAACGTCGAACCCCAGATATTCCTGAAGGAATTCGACGCGACGGTCATCTGCACGGGCGCGACGCAGCCGCGCAACCTGCCGGTCGAGGGCCGCGACCTCGCAGGGGTCCACTTCGCGATGGAATACCTGACCGCGAACACCGCGGCCGTGCTCGCCGGGGACCCGGATGGCACCCCCATCCACGCCCGCGGCAGGGACGTCGTCGTCATCGGGGGCGGCGACACCGGGACCGACTGCGTCGGGACGGCCATGCGCCACGGCTGCCGCGGCCTTGTTCAGATCGAGATTCTTCCCAAGCCGCCGACCGAGCGGGCCGCCGACAATCCGTGGCCCGAATGGCCCAAGGTCTACAAGTTGGACTACGGCCAGGAGGAGTCGGCCGCGAGGTTCGGCGCCGACCCCAGGGTCTACCTCACCACCGTCAAGAAGTTCGGGGCCGACGCCGAGGGGCGCGTGAAGGACATCGTCACCGTCCAGGTGACGTGGGATCGGAACGAGAAGGGGCAGTTCGTTCCCAAGGAGCAGGCCGGCACCGAGAAGGTGATCCCCGCGCAGCTTGTGCTGCTCGCGATGGGTTTCCTCGGGCCCGAGCAGGCGCTGCTCAAGGAAATCGGCGTCGCCTGCGATGCGCGCAGCAACGTGAAGGCCGAGTATGAGAGGTATTCGACAAGCATTCCCGGGGTGTTCGCGGCCGGCGACTGCCGCCGCGGGCAGAGCCTCGTTGTCTGGGCCATAAACGAGGGCCGCGGCGCCGCGCGCGAGTGCGACCGCTACCTGATGGGCCAGACCGACCTGCCCTAGGAGCTCACCTTTTCCGCGAGCCGGTTCGGCTCAGATCGCGGCGTCCACGAGTTCGCTGGATGTCTCGACGCACTTCAAGCACACCCGGTGCAATAGGTCGTTTTCCCTGAACGATCGTTGCCCTTCAGCGGTGCGCAGATCGCATTGGGTGAGCTCGCGGCAAACCACGCTCCCGTGACGTCTCTTGAATGCGCTGAGAAACTCACCCGTCTTTGCATAGGTTTCTTCAGTCTTGGACTTGTCCCCATCCAACCCGCGACCGTAGCGCAGGCCAAGTGCGATGACTCCCCCTGTGACGGCTCCACAGATCTCTCCTTCGCGCGCCACGCCCGCGCCCAATCCCGTGGCGAGCCTGAGGGCCGTGTTCTGGTCAATTCCCAGGCCCTCGCAGCTGGCGTAGAGTACAGCTTGGGCGCAGTTGTACCCTGCGAGCATCTTCTCCGATGCGTATAATGCCGCTCTGTTGGTGTTCATGTCTGAATGTCCGTGCCTGAAGATTACTCCACCGACACGACGCGCTGGAGAACCGGACCCAGGCGGTCGGCAATCTGGACGAGGTCCCCCACCCGGCGGCCCACGAGTTGACGGCCCAGGGGCGACGCCCCGGTCACCACGGTCGCGGCAGAATCCCCGTCCCGGGCCTCCAGCCCGCCGGAATGGGGGCCGACAAGGAAGGCGGCAATGCCGCCCTTCGACTCGAGCATCACGAGGGCCCCGGCAGCAATCTCGTCCCCTGGAGCGAACACCTTCAGGGTGAGCGTCTTCCACGCCGTTATCGCGCCGGCGATCTCAGACGCAAGTTTCGCCTGGCCGGCGGCAAGGTAGGCCGCGCTTTGGCTGCGCATGTCGTACTTGTCCTCGGCCCGGCTCTCCTCGTCCGTCGCCTCCTCCCGCGAACCGAGGGCCGCCTCGATCTGGAGGGCGAGCTCCGCCTCAAGCTGGGATATGATCGAGCGGGTAAGGGCAACCTTGTCCATGGCGAGTTCATGGGTATACCCGGTTGTTCCCGATGCCGTCAAAGCCCATCCCAGGATCCACCGGGGAGGTCCTAACCTGCCTCCCGTCGCCCTACGCCGCCCACGGCGGGACGGGGTTGCTGTACCTCCCCAGGTTCATCGCAAAGTGCAAGTACGTGAAGGAGCACGGTGCGCTGCCCGCGAGCTACGCGAAGAACTTCAAGCGGGGGCTCGACCGGTTCCTGTGCCTGCACCTGGGGATCGACCCGTCGGCGGTCGAACGAGTCGTCCGCGAGTCCGCCAGCGACGAGGAGATCGAACGCGGGCTCGCGCACCTGCTTCCCGCGGATGTGCGCGCCTCGAAATGGAACCGGGATCTGGTCCAGAAGGGAATGACCGCTGCGGGCCGCGAGTTCCTCAAGGAGGCGCTGACCGCGATGGGGTGCGCCGACCGGGCCGGCGACATCAAGAGCGTGCCCGACCTGATCGACTTCGACGAAGGGCGGATCGAGTGATCAAGGGCCAGAAAGTCGTCTGCGTGAACGACACCTTCAACGAGTTTGTGAAGGCGGTCTACAAGCAGCTCCCGGTGAAGGGAACGACCTACACGATCCGCGAGGTTTTTCTCGGGCGCGAGAAGATCGTCAGGGGTGGCGACACCGCGACCGTCGGGCTCCTCCTCGAGGAGCTCGTCAATCCCCCGGACCCCTTCCATGTCGGCAAGCAGGAGCTCGGCTTTTCATCCGAACGGTTTGCGCCGCTGGAGGAGCTTCCGCCCGAGGAGGCGGAGGTCGGCGAGGAGATCGGGGCCGGGAAATCGGGCTACTGGATGAACTGACGGCCGGTCAGTCCTCGACCAGGACCTTGAGCATGCATGACGCCGCGGGAACGGTTTCCGCCGCGTTGGGGTGCACCAGGAAGAAGCGGATGACGCTCCTGCCGGGCTTCAGCGCATAGAACGAGACCGTGGTGGTCGCCGCCGAACCCGGGGCGCCCGTAGCGGGCACAGCCGTCATCCGGCTCATCTGGTCCAGGACCTGGGTGTTGTTCGAGCCGATTTCCCAGGAAAGGCCGGTGCCGGCCTCGGGGCCGGGAAGGACGACGCGGATCGCCGAGACGAGCTGCATCGTGACGCTCGTCTCCGCGCGGTCGGGCGACAGCACCACGGTCTGCGTCGTCCTGGGATTGCGGGCGGGCGCGCTGTCGCACGCGGCCACGAGCGCCAGGGCGGCGACGCAGCAAAGGGGCAGTGGGAGGCGTAGCTTCATCATCGTATGTGCGGGACAAGCTCGGACAGGGCCGGCCGGCCCACGTGGCGGCGGATGGACTCAAGGTTCTCCCTCACGAGGGCCCCCATCGACCCGCAGCTCCTGTATTCCGGCCTGCCGTAGTGTTCGGCCAGCGAGTCGCGCAGCTGGTGCACCTTCTCGGGCGGGGATATCGGGTCGCGTTCCATATCGTCAAGGAGTAGACCCAGCCGGCTGGCCGCAAGTTCCGCGCGTTGGAGCATGAGCGTTTGTTCCTCCCGCAGGTATTGGTTCGCGGTCTCCACGTGGAGGACCTTGATGCAGTAGAGGGCGAACGCGGCGTTCTCCTTGAAGAACTGGGGCCTGTAGAAGTTGCGCCGCCCGTTGTAGCTCTGCTGGTCGAAGTCCATCGCCCTGATGCGCACCTGGACGTCCTCGAAGTCCTGCGTAACCACAAATACGAAATTGTAGGAGCGCATGTCGCCGAGAAGCCTCACGAAGCAGCGCTCGTTGAACTTCACCAGCTCCTTGGCCACCCGTATCGGGCTGAGCTCGGGGCGGTTGAGCCAGCTCTTGATGAAGATGTCCCCGGGTATCCCCGCGACGTGCTCCTCGATGAGCGTCGCCCCGTGAGTGAGGAAATTGAGGCGGTTCGGGGAGAGCAGGTGCTCAAGCTCAAGGCCGTAGATCCGCGACGCGTCGGCCTTCTTCACGTAGAAGTAGTCCTGGTTGTCGTTGTACGCGTTGACGATGCGGATCCTGAAGGGCATCGAGTTCCCAAACGTGCAGAAATCCACCCGGTCCGCGTAGAGGTGCTGGACGACGGACATGTCGCCGTTGACCTTGAGCACCGCGTAGACCTCCTTGAGCGCCTCGTTGAGGGCGCGCATCTCCTCCCCGTCGTAGATCACCGTGTCCCACAGGGTCGGCTTGCCGTCGGCGTCGGTGAGCGGGACCACCTCGCTGAAGCCCCGGAGCCGCTCATAGGTGACCGGGAGGTCCCGCTCCCTCTTGTAGGTGCGCAGATACCCGCGCAGGCCCGGGCTCACGGGAAAGGTCGGCTTCTTCCGGGTCGCCGGAGGTGTCTCGTCCTTGATCGCCGTGTCGGCCATTTGGGGCGTCTCAGTTCGCTGACGGGGGCCTGTCGCGGTAGCTGTCCCACTTCGCCGCGAGCTCGTGGGTCACGCGGCTCCCGACCCGGTACGCCGCCTCAAGCGAGGAGAGGTAGCCCGCGTATTCCGAGTGCAGGCTCTTGTTAACGTCCTGCTTCGGGGCCTGCATGCAGTAGTTGCTCGCGGTCCTCAGGAACATGACCCGCTGGAAATCGACCCGGCCCATCTTCGAGAGCCGGCTCAGGGCGGTCGCGATGCCCTGGTCCTCCATGTCGGACATTGCGAACTCGCCTTTTCCGTCCGTCCAAAGCCGCGTCCAGTCGCTGGCCCAGTGGGTCATGGCCGCCCCATGCCAGTAGCGGCAGGAGCCGAAGGTTTCGCCGCAGAGGACGAACGGGGGTCTTTGGGCGTTGGGGAATCCCTCGTAGAGCGACCGGTAGTCCCTCATGCCCGGCGAGTCGGGGATCTGCGTGTCCTTCGTGAAGGCGAACGCCCAGTCGACAAGCGACGGATTGAGCCTGTAGGCCATGACTTCGGGCTCCCAGCCCTCGCGCACCGGCCTCTGGTTGGGAACTTTTGAGCCGATTGGAACGATCGCGTACGGCCATGCGGCGTCGGCCTCGCGGGCGTCGATCTCGTAGGCGATGTCGCCGTCGATCACGAAGTGCGCCCAGGCGGCGCTTCCGATCGAGGCCACCGACGGATTGACCCCTGCAATGCCGTTGACCACCCAGTACGTTCTCGAGAAGTCGAACACGCCGCTCATAACGAGCGCCATGATCTGGTTCGAGGAGCGGACGGTGGTCCCGGACACGACGCCGATAGTGCCGTTTCCGTCGGTGAGGACTTGGTGGTCGACGCCCGGCACGCTGATCGTCCGCGTCCAGTTCTCCCGCTCCACCCAGTACTGGAACTCCCCCGGGCGGTCGCCCCTGTCCGCCCCCGCCTCAAAGGTGACGACCACGGCCACCTTGACGGGGATCGGATCGGCCCCGAGCGGGGAGGCCGACAGGAGGAGGGCGGGAAGAATGAGTCCTACGATGCGCATGAACCAACCGCGTCAGCTGTCCGGGGGCGGCGGGCGCTGGGGCGCGTCTTTTGCCGGGGCCGGACCGAGCCTGGGCGTCAGCCGGGCTGCGGCCTCGTCGAGGCGCACGGCAGCTGCATTGAGCGTTCCAGCCACCACGGGAATGTAGTCCTCTGCGACCAGCCACTGGCGAAGCTCAACCGCCTCGCGAATCGCGGGGAGCGTCTTGGCCGCATAGCCCGTGTACCGGCCGGGAGCGTAGAGCATGTGCTGGTACCATTCGCGGCCCGGGAGCCCCTTGGGGCTCGAAAGCGCCTGCTCCACTCCCCGGAGCAGGCCGTTGAGCTCCGCGATTTCCGCGGCAGGCAGGCGAAAGTCGCCGGCGGATGCCGCAGCAAAGGAGTCGTCGTAGAACCTGGCGCTCCTGTTCAGGTGCGCCGCGGCCTCGCGCAGCAGCTGAAAATCAATCCGGGGCACGTCGCCGGGGGTCGCGGGCGCCGCGAGCGGATGGTCCGGGTCCGACGTCAGCTTGAACGCGCCCTCGTCGATCAGCTGCCTGAGCTTTCCGGAGTCCTCGCGTTCCTTGTCAGTGAGCTTCTCGACGTCGGCGACGTAGCGCGCAACCGTGCTGGCGAGATCGATGAACCTCATGGGCAGGACATCGGCGTCCGCCGTGCGAAGGACAAGGTGCCCGGCCGTCTGGGCCAGCGCGACTCCGTAGGCGAACTTGGGATCCCCGAACCTGATGAAGTGGTCGAACGAGTCGTACGTCGAGTGGTAGATGCCGCCGTCAACATCCTCGCCGTTGAACCCGAGGTTGATCGACGAGATTCCGAGGTGCTGGAGGAACGGGGTGTAGTCCGAGCCCGAGCCAAGGGCCTCTATGGGCAGGTCGCCGCCTGCCTCGGCGGCCGCCAGCAGGGCCTGGCCCTCCGCGCCGGGATTGCCCTCGGTGCCGGCGACCCTGACCTTCGCGCGAAGGCGTTCGAGGACGCTCGCGCCGGTTTCGGGGTCGACGACGGCTCCGGCGACCTCGTTCACCAGGTGCTGGAACGAATGGCTGCCCCCCACAAAGAGGAACCCGCGGGCATTGGTGTCGGAGTTGACGTAGAGCACGGCCTTGCGCCGGAGCTCGGCCGCATGCGTCTCGGACCATTCGGTGGAGCCCAAGAGTCCCGGCTCCTCGCCGTCCCAGCTAGCGTAGACGAGCGTCCTCTTGGGCCTCCAACCCGTCTTTGTCAGGGCGCCGATCGCCTTTGCCTCGGCCATGACGGTGATGTTGCCCGCGAGGGGATCCCACGCCCCGAAGACCCATCCGTCGTGGTGGTTACCGCGGATCACCCACTGGTCCGGGTACACGGATCCCTGCATGACAGCGATCACGTCGTAGATCGGCTTGAGGTCCCAGTCGGAGGACACCGCAAGGCGCGCCTTCGCGGGACCCGGGCCGATGTGATAGGTGATGGGGATGGCCCCTCGCCAGCCGGGCGGCGGCACCGGCCCCTCGAGCGCCGCAAGCAGCGGCTTGGCGTCGCCGGAGGAAATCGGGAGCACCGGAATCTTCAGGATCGTCTTCGCCTCGGAGATGGGGAGGCGCTTCGCGTCCTTCGTGGCGCCGACGCCGGGCGTAAGCGGATCCCCAGAGTACTGGGTGATGTCCGCGACCGAGCCGCGCTGCACGCCATCCTCGGGGCGGAAGCCGCCTTTCGGATAGACGTCGCCCGACCAGTAGCCGTCCTCGTGGGGATCCGAATAGATGATGCATCCGACCGCCCCGTGCTCCTGCGCAAGCTTGGGCTTGAGTCCCCTCCAGCAGGCCCCGTAGCGGGCGATGACAATCTTGCCGCGGACGTCCACGCCGAGCCGTTCGAGCTCGATGTAGTCCTCCGGAGTCCCGTAATTCACGTACACCAGATCCGCCGTCACGTCGCCGTCGGCGCCGTAGATGTTGTAGGGAGGAAGCCCGCCGGCCGTGTGGTCGGACGTGCCGTCGCCCGCCACCGGGGGCTCCAGCAGGCGCGCCTTGTAGGGGACCGGCGCCACGAGCTCCAGCGACTCGCTCTTCGGCGTCGGGTACAGGACGGTGAAGGTCTCTATCCGTGCGTCCCAACCCCACTCCTTGAACTTCCCGAGCATGAATTCCGCGTTCGCCTTGTCATGAGGCGAACCCACCTGGTTGGGCTCCGAGGACATCTGCTCAAGCCAGGACCTGAGCTCCGCCGGGTCGATCGACGCATCGAACGCCCGCTCGGTCTCGAGTTCGGCCGCTGACGACGCCGACCTGAACCCGAAGAGATTATCGGGAGCAGCCGATGCAAAGGGGCCAAAAACGGCCCCGGCCGCCAACAAGGAAATGGCCGCCCGCTTCGATTTCATGCGGCGAGGAAAGCCGCTGCCACGACCAAGGGCAAGCGCCCAAGACCCCACATTTTAGGCTTTTCCAACGCGGGGCGCGGGCCCACCCTGCCTGCCGGGTCCCCGATGAACATGAACAGGCAAATCACGGTCGGGTTGGCGGTCGCGCTGGCGCTCCTCGCCGGCTGCACCCAGTCAGGTCAGGAGAAGTTCAAGGCGGAGGTCCTCGCGGCTGACAAGGCATTCGCCGCGAGGTCGGCGAAGGACGGCCCGAAGGCCGCGTTCTTCGCGTACATCTCGGCCGACGGCAAGCTGCTCAACGACACCCGGGTCGGGGCGAACGCGGTCAGCACCCTTTTCATCCAGTTTCCCCCTACGGCGACCCTCTCATGGGAGCCCTCGTATGTCGACGTGAGCTCGTCGGGCGACCTCGGCTACACCTGGGGACGGTATCTTCTCAACGTGCCGAACCCGAAGCCGGGGCAGCCCCCGTTCCAGAAGAGGGGCACCTACGTCACGATCTGGAAGCGGCAGCCCGGCGGCGGCTGGAAGTTCGTCCTAGACGGGGGCAACCCGGACGGCCAGAAGTGACGCTCAGCGCCCGGACCGATTCCGGGCGGCGGCCAACCGGGACCCATCCGCGGTCACTTCGTGATCACCTCGGAGTCGAAGGGCTTCCCGTCCGTGTCGAAGATCGCGATCTTCATCGTCGCCGCGTCCGCCTCGAGCGTGAGGAAGCCGAACGTGGACTCGGCGAAAAGGGCTCCCGGAGACTTTTTTGAGACCTTGCCCAGGGGGGCCCCGCCGCCGCCGCTCATGAAGAAATGCACGCCGTCGCGCGCGGTCATGTGAGCCATCGCGTGCTGGTGGCCGCACAGGTAGGCGTTCACCCGGCCCCTGATGACCGGCCACAGGCGCTCCTGCATGTACTTCATGTACAGCCCGGCCTTGGCGTTCCTTTCAGGGGCGAAGATCGGGTGGTGGCCGTAGACCACCTTCCAGCGGAAGGTGCTCGTCCCGACCGCCTTGTCCAGCCAGAGGACCTGGGCCTCGGAAATCTCGGTGGTGTCGATCGCGAAAAACTGCACCGGACCGGCGGTGAATGAGTAATACGGCGACGGGAAGCTCCATGTCGGGCTGCGGTACGCGATCTCCGCCGCGGCGCCGTCGTCCGAATACCACTCGTGGTTGCCGAGCGACGGGTAGAAGGTGACCCCGAGCGGGCCGTAGAGCGCCTCCCACCAGTCCCTCCAGCGCGGGTCGTCGGTGCCGGTCATGCCGGATGGGTAGAAGTTGTCGCCAAACGTCAGGCCGAAGTCGAACGGAGCCGCCTTCCCCATCCTTATAATCGCGGCCGCGACCTCCCTCTGGCCCTCCGTGCCCGTGCCGAAGTCGCCCATTCCCACCATCCTTATGGGTTGGCCGGGCGGCTTCACCTGGAAGACCGCAGGGACCCTGCGCATGAACCCCGGAAGTGACGCGCCGCGCTCGGCCATGACCCACCTTTCGTCGGCTGCGGCCAGGACCCCGAGGGCCTTGGTGTCCCCGGACTCGCGCGCCGCGGCGATCCGGACCGTAAGAATCTTGCGCAGGCGCTTCGCCTCGACTCGCCGCTCGGCGTCAAGATAGGCCAGCATCATGTCCGGGTCGGCGGCGGACTGCGCGAGCCTCTGCAGCCCGGCGACCACGCCCTGGTGGTCGACCCAGAACGAATCGACGGCGATCACCTTCAGGATCAGCCGGTCGGTCTCCGCGGTCTCGCTGGCCATGCGGGCCAGCACGAAGTCCGCGGCGCCGGGCTCGCTTGCTAGGCTGACCATGACTTCCTGCTCAAGGTCGCCAGGTGAGAATGCGAGCAGCGACCTGAGGCTCTTGTCGTCCTCATGAAGCCACTTTCTGGCGGCTGCGCCGACCTCGAGCGGCAGCCGGCCCGCGACGGCGTCCATCGCGGAGGGGGACGATGGGGCCGCATCGTCCGCGCGGCATACTGCGCCGCACGCGAGAAGTCCCGCGGCTGCGGCGGAAAAAAGCCTTTTCAAATACCTCATGCCGCAATGTTCGCACTGCGCCCCGCCGATTCCAGCCGGATCTTCATCCCGAACACCCCGCCATGTTAATTTCCAGCGACGGACCCCGTGGCGCGCCCGCTCAGTAGTCGTCCATGACGACGAACATGATCCAGGCAAAGGTCGACGTCACGAGGGTGACTCCGGCGATTCCGTAGACGAATGCCACGGGATTCTGCATGACCCTCGCGTAGATGATGATCGCGGCGTCTATCGACCCCACGAGCAGGATGAAGTCCCGGTTCCTCCTTGATTTCCTCTTCTTGGGGTGGCTGACGTCCGCTAGGCCCGATTCCACCTCGATCCTCCGGTTCTCCTGTAGCATCTCCGGCACGTTGATCGCCCCCTCCTCACCCGGATGGGCCGTTGGATTAACGCGTTCGATCTCGATGGCCTTGAATCCCGGCGGCGGGACGGGCGGCTTTCCTGGTGAAGGCGTGCGGCTGCCGCGGCATTTTTCCTTGGAAGCCTTCTCCTCGGCGACCTGGTTCTGCTTGTGGATCAGCCGGACGCTGATCGCCGTTCCGTCGCCCGGAAGCGCCCGGCTGTCGGTCGGGACAATCTCCTTCGGCTTTAGGACGAGGTGACTTGTGTCCGGTTTCTCGAATTCCATCGGCTCAGTAGCTATCCATCACACCGTAGATGATCCAACCGAGAATCACTATTGTGAACACGACGCCGAACGTGGCCAAGCCGAGGAACGGGAGATTATGGATGAAGACGAGAACAAGCACCGCGTAGGAGATGAGCGCCGCCCCGAGGACCAGGGCAAAGTCGCGGTGCCGCCTCGCCTTTCGCCGCGGCGGCATCGCGATAAGCTCGGGGGTCGTTTCGTCCGCCGCCACCCGGTTGCGGTGAAGCATCTCATGGACGCTGATCGCGGATTCGTCGCCGGGGAATGAATGCGGGTTGATGGGCGTGATTTCCTTCGGCTTGAACACTGACGGCACATCCGGGTTATCCGCCTTCTCTGGCCGCGCGCTCGGAATTCCGTCCCACCTGATTTCCGCCGGCGCGCTCTCCCCAAGGTTGTCCGCCGGGTTAACCGGCGGGGCGCCAGGCGGCCTTCCGTCGCCGGGCTGGGAAGGAATGGCCGCCCTGGGCTTCAGGACTAGGCGGCGGGTTGGGGGCTCTGTCTCGTCCATGGGCCTGTGGGGTTTTAAGTATCGCACCTCGGATCCCCAGGCGCAACCAGCCCGGAGGTCTAGTCCGCTCCGCCGGCCGGGCTGAACGCCCGCGAGGGAAGGCGCCCGTGCCAGATCAGGTCGGCATTGGGCAGGTTCGTGCACTCGGCGGCAGGCGGGGGCGCATACTCGATTCGGAACGAGGCATCCCATGCATTGGCCATGGTCCCGAGCGCAACGGGCCGTCCCTCGTCGCCGGACTTGTTCGTGTCGGCCACAAACCATTCGGGCTTCGAGAAATCAAGATGCACCCTGTATTCCCCGCCCGGCTGCAGGAGCCTCTCGTCCGGCGGCGAGACACCCGTAGGAGGCCCCTCTTCTCCGACCCATCGGTAGTGGCTCGTCCCGCGCAGCCGGTTGTTGGTCAGCCGGAACGAGGACGTCAGGACGGCAATCGGCCGGTCCGAATGGTTCTTGAGGACGAGGGTGGCCCCGAGGATGCCGGGCCGGGGACCGGCGGGGGTGTTCCGCGGGCCGGCGACGGTCCGCCGGGACGGTGGCGGCCTCTCCGCGGTCAGGACAAGTCCCAGCGGCTCCCAGTGATACCCTTTGATGACCGCCAGTCCCCCGGAGCCGACGGACACGTCCACGTCCATGGGCACGCCCGCCTTCTCGCCGCGCCGCAGATCCTCGAGCTTCTTTGCCGCGCCCTCCTCGACAAAAAGGGCCTCGATCCCGTAGCGCACCCGGACGTCGGCGCCCGGCTGGCCCCAAACCATCATTTCAACGCGTCCGCGCAGGAATGGCCCGTCCTGCGGCTCCCTCTCCGACAGGCCCGCGAGTTCGGCGACGCCATTCGCGTCCACCTTGACCGAGGCGTACACGCGCCGGTCCCTATAGGGCGTGCCCGTGCGCTTGCCGTCGAGCCACTTGGTGACCCCGTCCCTGCAGAGCGCCCGGGGCACCTGCGAAATCTCGTAGTTCAGCTTCACGTATTCGCCCCGCATGGGATCGTTGGGATCGATGGGCGCCGTTCGCAGAGTGATGACCCTCCCGGTGCGCGACACCCACTCGCGCTGCCCAGCCATGAACGCCAGCACACCCATCTGCGCAAGGGCCACAACGACTGCCAGTTTCATCCTCACCGTGAGTCCTCCAACTCCACCGCGCGGAGCTTCCGGTAATAAAATCCCTCGGCAAAGAGCACGCCCCCCAGCAGGATGAACACCGTTCCCCTCGAAGCGAGGCTTCCCGGCAGGTCGTAGAAGCGCGCCAGCACCACCACCGCGAAAAAGAGCGATCCGAGGACCGTCTGCCTGAGCCTCCCGAATCTGCACCCGCGAACCATCCACGTGACCGCCACGGCGAGGCACACGAGGTTGAAGACGATGAAGGTGCCGGTGTAGTCGCCGTCTTCCCCGAATGACGGGCCATGGATGCGTTGTTGTGCACCGAAGATCGAGACCCAGGAGAATTCGCTGTAGATCAGCGCGATCGGATAGACCAGATCCCCGAAGGTCGCCAGCGCCCGCCCCGCGCGGGCCCTGCGGACCGCCAGCACGCCAAACGCAGCGATCGCCGCCGCGAACAGCAGCCACCGGTATCCAAACCCCAGCCAGCCGACCCAGGGCTCGAGTTGGAAGTCGTCGAACCGGGGGCTGGACTCCAAGTCGCCGAAGTACCGAAAGCTCCGGATATAGGAGCAGACGAAGAAGCCGGCGTAGCCGAAGAAGGCCATCACGCCCCGCTGCCCCTCGGTCGTGAACCGGTCCCCGAGGAGGCATGCGGCCGCGACAAGGAGCACCGAAAGGGCGTACATGTCCACCCACGCCCCGTACGACCCGTCGAAGTAGCTCCCATGGAAGATCAGCAGGAGCGAAAGCGACGCCAGTACGAAGGCCGTGAGCACCGTGGAGCGAAGCCTCAGGGCAAGGGCACCCACCCCGACCGCAACCAGCACGGGGGCCAAGCTCATCGACGCCTCGAACTCGAACATCTCCGTGCCGTCCCACACGGTGAGAAGAATCGTCGCGATGATGGCCTGCGGCACCGACTGAATCGTCCAGGCCATCGCAAGCGCGCCGAGTCCCCAGATCAGGAACCCGGCCGGAAAATGCTCGTCGATGTTGTAGACTTGCGCCACGAGCCAGATCCCGGCGCCGAACGCCATCGTGCCGAGGACGCAGAGGGCCTCGCTCAGCTGGCGGCGCCAACCCTCCCGCTGGCCGGCCAGTATCCCTCCCGCATGGGCGGCGGCAATCGTCCCGAATATGACCGCCAGCTTTCCGAACTTCGGGATGGCGTGCCAGTTGTGGGCGAAAAGCAGGATGATCCCGAGGCCCGCGACAACGGCCCCGATGCTCGAAAAGACGACCAGACCCCTTGAGATCGCACCCGGGGGCTCAACGTACAGAGCGCGGATTCCCGACGCCTGTTCCCGCGAGATCAAGCCGCCCGAGATCCAACGATCGATCTCCGACGACAACCAGCGGGTGCGCTTGCTCATGGGGTTCGGCGCCTGGGACGGGCCCAGCCACAATGCCCGGCGTGCGGGGAACCCGCAAACCAATTCCCGGCGCGCCGGTCAGTCCGGACCGGCGGCGTTGGGCTGCGCCAGGCAGACCCTCCGGTAAAGCTGCTCGTAGCGCGAAACGATGACGTCCGCCGAAAAGAGCTCGCGCGCCCGGCGCCGCGCCGCGCCGCCGAGCTTCGCCCTGAACGCGGGGTCGCGAATCAGCGATTCGACGCTGCGCGCGACGGCCTCCGGGTCCAACGGCGGCACGAGCAGCCCTGACTTGCCGGACTCCACGACCTCGGGGATCCCGCCGACGGCCGTCGCCACGCTCGGACAGGAAAAGCACATCGCCTCGAGGATGCTCAGGCAGAAGCTCTCCATCTCCGAGGTGAAGAGACCGATGTCTGCGGCCTGAAGGTAGTCCTCAATGTCGCTGATGTTCTCGCGGACGATCACCCGGTCGGAGAGCCCGAGCCGGCGGACTTCGTCCGCAAACGGGGAGAAATCGGCCCCCGCGAGCACGACCAGCTTGAAGGAGTCGCGCGGACGGATGCGCGCGGCGCTCTCGAGCAGCACGTCAATCCGCTTGGGCGGCCGCAGGTTCGACGCGTGGAGAACCATCACCTCGCTCCCGATTCCAAGCTCGCGGCGCACCTCCTCGCGCGACCGCGTCGCGGGACGGGGCTCGAAAAAGTTGTGGATGACGTCTATCGGCCGGTTCACCGAGAGAAGGTCCTGGGTCTCACGTCTCAGGTATTCCGATACCGTCGTGACCGCGTCCGAGCGATCGAGGGCGTGGCGTATGGCCGGGCCGTAGCCGACGTCCCGGCCGAGGAGCGTCGTATCCGTTCCGTGCAGGGTCGTGACGACCCTCGGCCGATCCGCCGAAGGCAGCATGGACCGCGCGAGAATCGCCGCGGTGGCGTGTGGCACGGCGTAGTGGACATGGAGGATATCCAGGCCGTGGTCGCGGCTCACCTCCGCCATCTTCACCGAGAGCGGCAGGGTGTAGTCGGGGTACTTGAACAGCCCGTAGTCGTTGATCACGACGGGATGGAAGAAGAGGCGCGGTGCGTTCGCTGGAAGCCGGAAGGGGCGCTCGTAGCTGATGAAATGCGCCTCATGGCCGCGGCGGGCGAGTTCCTCGCCCAGCGCCGAGGCGAGGATCCCGCTTCCGCCGACGGAGGGATAGCACGTGATCCCGATCTTGAGCGGGCGGCCGGACTGCATGTCAGAAGCGCCGCGCCGCGCGGGCCAGGGGCGAAAGCGACTCAAAAACCAGCGGGTCGTTCGGATAAAGCGCCTGCGCGTAATCGACCCCCGCCCTGAGCCCCAGCACCCGAGCGCGGGCAAGCTGCAGCTCGACATAGTTGCGCGTGGTGAGCTGCGAGGCGTGCGCCCTCATCGCCGCGGTCCAGGACGCGACCACCCTCGGGTCCGAAATGTCAATCAGGACGGGAAGCTCCCCTTCAGGCTCGGCCTCCGGGCCGGCCGCGTAGTAGAGAAGCGGCCCGATCGCGTGGGCCGGCCTTGCGCGGAGCCTTGCGACCCCGCCGTAGCGCGCGAGCCTTGCGGCGTCGCGAACCAGCCTGCCGAGGCGCGGATGGTCAGGGTGTTGGTTCTCGACGAGACTCGGCGCAAAGACGATCCCGGGCCTCACGCGCCTTATGATCGCCGCCAGCTTGAGCGCGTGGGCGGCCTTGGGCTCGAGGCTGGCGTCGCCGTCCAGCGTGACGAATTCCGAGGTCGCGCCGAGGAGCCTTGCCGCCCTTCCCGCCTCCCGGATCCTGGCGGCGGGCGTGCCGTGCGTGGCCGACTCGCCCCGGGAGCAGATGACGAAATGCGCGCGCCTGCCCGCCTGGGTTTCGCGGGCGATGACGCCGCCGCATCCGAATTCGATGTCGTCGGGGTGGGCGCCAAATGCCAGCAGCGGCGCAAGTTCAGGCGTTGATTTCGCAGTAGGCTTCATCGGGGCGGTCGATCGGGTCTCGGTTCACAAAAATGACATCGGGCGCGTCCTCCTTGCGAAGGTAGGCCTGCTCGCCGGCCCCTGCGACATAATGGGTGCAGTGCACGACCGACTGCATCCAGCGAAGGCGGGTGTCGCGCGCGGGGCTGACCTGGGACTTCTCGAAGGGCGCATGGGGCAGGGTCACGAATGAAGACCCACCCTCGTGAAGTTGCAACGCGCCATCGACGAATCGCGCGCGCACGGTCTCACCCTTGAAGGCCGCGTCCACGAAGAATTCGGGCACGTCGCATGCCGAGCGCCGCAGCTCTGCGTCGCTGGAGCGGGCCACCCGGATTCCCTCGAGGAGGCCCATCCGCCGGTACATCTCCAGGCAGAAGTCGCCGACGTTCGCCGCGTCCACCTGCCTGAATTCGGCGATCCACCGCGGGTCGACGTATGGGGTCAGCTGCCGGGCCGTGTTGTCGCGCCAGCCGGCCGGAACGCGCTTGGCGTAAAGCGGCGAGAATTTCCGCTGGATCTTGTTCTCAAACGAGAAGTTGAGCGTTCGCGCCTCGCCGGTCTCGCGATGCCGGAGCGTCGTCTGCGTCTCGCGCGGATCGTGGTCGCTGTCGTGGTAGAAGAACACTATCTCGCCGCCAAGCTCGGCCTTCAGCCGCCGGGCCGTGAAGACCTTTGCCGCGAGGAACCGCCGGGGAAAGAAGCCGCAGGGCTGCTGGCCGAAGCAGATGAGGGGCCTGGTCATGTCTCGGCGGGTAGCGTCCCTCCCCGGCCGCCGAGGTCAATCGCAGCCTGGAGGATCAGGCTCAGGGCCATGCATGCCGCGCAGCCGATGATGTTATACCAGAGGTAGGAGATGCTCTGGGTGAAGTAGAGCCCGAGAACCAGCGCCTGCGACGCGAGTGCGGCCCAGAAGACGGCCGTTCCCCTTATCCACTTGAGGAAGAAGGCGACGAGGAACAGCCCGAGCACGACCCCGTAGAAGACGGAGCCCAGGATGTTGATGGCCTGGATGAGGTTCTCGGCCAGGTTCGCAAACAGCGCGAAGGCGATTGCGACGAAGCCCCAGAGGGCCGTGAACAGCTTCGACATCACCACGTAGTGGGCGTCGGTTGCCCCGCCCCTTGCAAGGTGCCGGTAGATGTCGACCGTGGTGGTCGACCCGAGCGCATTGAGCTCGCCCGCCTTGGACGACAGGGCTGCGGCGAAGAACGCGGTCACAAGCAGGCCGATGAGGCCATGGGGAAGGTGGTCCAGGATGAACGTGATGAAGACATAGTCGGCGTCGTTCGCCGTGTTCGACGGGCTGGCCTTGCGAAGGATCGCCTTCGTCTCGTTCCTCGCGGCCTCGGCCCTCTCCTGGGCCGCAGCCGAGGCCGTCCGCTCGGCCGCCTCCGCCGCCGGGTCGCCCCCGTGCCGCGCGTCCAGCCACGCCTGGAGATGCGCGCGCTCCTGCGCCTTCGCGGCGTCAAAGTCCGCCTGCAGCGCGTGGAGCCGTACCCCCTGGCCGTGCGCCACCTGGTCGTTCCACGCCGCCCTGTTGAAATACACGGGCTGCCGCTCGAACTGGTAGAACACGAAGATGAGCACGCCCAGCAGCAGTATGAAGAACTGCATGGGGATCTTGAAAATGGCGTTGAACATCAGCCCGAGGCGGCTCTCGCGCAGGGATGCGCCGCAAAGGTACCGCTGCACCTGCGACTGGTCGGTCCCGAAATACGAGAGTGCCAGGAACATCCCGCCGATCAGCCCCGTCCAGATCGTGTAGCGCCGGTTCATGTCGACGGAGAAGTCGACGGCCCCTAGCTTGTGGAACCCGCCCGCGAGGACGAGCGAGTCGGAGACCCCGAGGCCCGGGGGAAGCTTCGCAAGGAGGAAGAAGAAGGCCGCGATCATGCCGGCGAATATCACGCCGATCTGGTATTTCTGGGTCATGCTGACCGCGTCGCATCCGCCCGAGACCGTGTAGGCCACGACAAGGAGGCCGCTGCAGACTATCGTCGCGTCGAGCCTCCAGCCCATGACGGTGGAGAGCACGATCGCGGGGGCGTAGATGGTGATGCCGGCGCCGAGTCCGCGCTGCAGGAGGAAGAGGCCCGCGCCGAGCAGGCGCGTCTTCGGGTCGAAGCGGTGCCCGAGGTACTCATAGGCGGTGTAGACCCTCAGGCGCCTGAAGATGGGCAGGAAGACCGCCGAGACGACGATGAGCGCGAGCGGTGCTCCGAAGTAGTTCTGCACGAACCCCAGCCCGCTCTCGTAGCCCTGCCCCGGGGTCGAGAGAAAGGTGATCGCGCTGGCCTGCGTCGCCATGACCGACAGGCCGATCGTGAGCCATCCGGTCTGCGCGGCCCCCTTCAGGTAGCCCCTCAGGTCGTGGCCGCCGCGCGTGCTCCATATCGCGTACGCCGCGATGCCCAGCATCGTGCCCAGCAGGATCGCGTAATCGAGCGCGTTCACGAGAAGATCCGGTCCAGCGCCACCAGGAGCCCGATCCAGACGGCCAGGACGACCAGCACGAATACGTAGACCTGGCGCCAGCTGCGCAGGCCGGGCAGGCCGGTCCTCTCGTCGTCGGGTGGCACCGTCATTTTCCCAGGGAAACCAGGTTCGCGAAAAGGCGGTAGGCCCCCGGCACCCCCGCGGGGAGCTGGCGGAAGAACGAGAGGCCAGTGTAGACGAAGTAGCCGCGCCCGTGCTGCGCGACCAGGAGGCCGCCCTTGAGCGGCGCCTCGCCCGCGTCGCTGCACGCAAGCAGCGCCGTGAAATGCCCGGTGTCCCATTCGCTGGCAAAATCCAGCCCCCGTTCCTGGACCCAACCCGAAAAGTCCGCCATGCCGATGCGGTTTGGCGTGTTGAAGGCCGGGTGTTCCGGCGCGAGCAGCGTGACCTGGGAGTTCTCATCGGTCACGCGGTAGTGCGGCAGGTCGCGCGAAAGCTTGAGCATATACGGGGCGATCTGCTGCGTCTGGAGACTGTTGGGGGTGTTGTATTGCTCGATGACCGTGCCCCCCGCCTCGACATAGGCAAAGAGAGCGGGCAGCTGCGGGACCAGGTCCGTCCTGGTGTCGAAGGCGCGCACGCCGATGACCACCGCGTCAAGGCCCTTGAGCTTCTCCGCGGTCAGGTCCGCGCCCGTAAGTTGGGTGACCGCATATCCCATCTGCTCCAGGCTCGCGGCGGTGCTGTCGCCGGCGCCCGGCAGATAGCCGACATTCCGGCCCCGGATCTTCAACTCGAGGCAGACGGCCCTGAGGCGGGCGGGCGGCTGGAGCAGCTGGGGGGGGATGTGGCTGTAGCTGATCGAGATGCGCTCGTTGCCGAAATGCGCGCGGCCGATGTCCGCGCGCGCGGTGATCGTCGCGTCTTCCGATGCCGCGGGAGCCGTTACCCTGAAAGTGAACTGAGCCTTGGCCCCGATGGAGCGCAGGTGAAAGTCCTGGCCCGCAGGGGCGACCCGCCAGCCCGGCGGGGCCTCCAGCCTGAGCGTGCCCGAGGCATCCGGGCGGGAAGAAACGACCTCGACCGCGACATTGCGGTCGGAGCCCGGCGAGAAGAGCTCCACGGCCGAGCCGAAGCTGACGGAAACCGGCGGAATCACCTCCGGCCTCAGGCGCACCTCTCCCTTTCCGGGTTCGGACGCGACAAAGGCCGCCTCGCCTTCGACCACCAAGGTCTGGCCCCCGACGGTGAACACGCTCTCGACCGGAATGGGGGGCGGATTCTCTGGGAGACCGATCAGCGCAGGGTCATCCACGCGGAACATCCCCGGCGTGCCGTCCTCCCGAAGCCAGTACGGTTCGCTTAGGGGCGTCTCCCGCGGCAGCGTCCGGTTGGCGGCGCTGACCGACGCGACATCCTTTCCCAGGTTCCTGCCCGTCCGCACCTCGCGACCCAGGCTGGGGAAGCGCACGGCTTCCCACCGGACCGCAACCGCGGTCGTCACCTCCGCCGTGGTCGTCAGGTTCACCGGCTCCCCGGGGACGATCTCTCGCTGCGAGACCACCGTCTGAGCGGAGAGGCCCAGGCACGCCTGCAGGATCCGGTCGAGCTGGCGGCGTTTCTCGTCCACGACGGGATCGTCGGCGAGCTTCGCCAGGCGGCCCTTCAAGTCGAGGAGCGCCGGCACGCTTGCCGCAGGACCCTTTGGATCAAAACGCGCGATGATGTCGTCGGCAAGCCGGCCGATCTCCGCGCCGCCCGCAACCCGCCCCCAGGTCGTGTCGACGCCGTCCATGATGTCCGTGCCAGCCGGATCCCCAGCCAGCAGCTGGAAGGATTCCACCCTGGGCCCGGTGCCCCAGGTGGCCACCGAGAAATTTGCGAAGCCCTGCGTCCGGTGCATCGACCGGCTGCGGGCCGCCAGCTCGGCGAACGACCTACCGGTGGCAGCATCGGTGCCATCGATTCCCATGTGAAGCATCCCGGGGATGGCCTCGGCGGAGCCGGGGCGCCCCGGTCCCCATCCGTTCCAGAGAATCCTCCTCGGCTGCCACGGCGAAAGGGTCCCCAGCTGCTCCGGGAAGGCCTTGGGATCCCCCGAAAGGCTGAAGGCCTCGAGCGCGAGCATGGCCGAAACGGTGTGGTGGCCGTGTGTCGCGATGGGTTCCGGCGGGAACCGCGTGATGACCACGTCCGGCCGGAAGGTGCGGATGACCCGGACAATGTCGGAGAGTACCTGCTGGTGGTCCCATTTTGTCAGCGTCTGGCGGTAGTCCTTTGAATACCCGAAGTCCCTGGCGCGGCTGAAGAACTGCCGGCCCCCGTCCGCGCGTCGCGCCGCCATCAATTCCTGGGTCCGGATGACGCCAAGCAGGTCGCCGAACTCGGGGCCAAGGACATTCTGGCCTCCGTCACCCCTCGTGAGCGACAGGTACGCGGTCCGGTAGGCGCGGCCCCTCGCGAGATAGGCGATCAGCTGCGTGTTCTCGTCGTCCGGATGGGCCGCGACGTACAGCACGCTTCCCAACTCCCGGAAGCTGCGCAGGTCCTGCGCTATCTCGGCCGGACTTGGCGCGGGCGGAGGCTCCGCGGGAGCGGACGCCGACCTTGCCATGCCGGCGCAGGCCGCCAGGCCGAGCACCATTGTCAGCCTGAGCGGCGGCCTGCGGCCGGCGGCGGGGAGGGCTCGCCAGGTCACTGCAGGCCGGCAATCAGCGCCTCATTCAGGCGGGTGTATTCATCCTTCGCGGGCCCGCTGGACTTGGAGGCGAGCTCCAACGACTGCTTGGCGGCGGCGAGCGCAGCCGGCTTGTCGCCCTTGGCGGCGAGGATCCTGGCCTTCTGGTAGATCAGGTAAAACGCGTCGGGCTGCTCACCTATTGCGGTGTTCATCCAGGCCAGGGCCTTGTCCAGGTCAAGGTTGTGCTCGAGGTAGAACAGCGCTGCCTGGGCGTATGGCTTCTTGCCCGGCGCGGCCATGGCGGCGTCGATCTTCGGGACGACAATGCCCACGACGTCAAAGCCCAGCTTCACGGGGACCCGTGTGTTCTCCCAGGCAAGGTCAAGGGACGCCGAGTCACTGTGGATGTCGTTGATGTCGATCGTGAAGGTTTCGACGTGCTCGGCGAGCGCCACGGGGGTCGCGGTCACCCGAAGGACGTCGTTCTTCTGGTCATAGGCATAGGCGCCCCACTGGTTGCCCGCCTTCTGCAGGATCACCGTCCATTCGTCCTTTCCGGGGATCGTGAACAGCTCGTAGGTGCCCGCGTCGAGGTGGGAGCCCTGGACCGTGACAGCCGTGCTGAAGGAGATGCGCGTCGCGCTGTTGGCACCCGTCCGCCAGACCTGGCCGTAGGGGTTGTTGCCGCCCAGCATCACGCGCCCCTTTGCACTCGGGCGCGAGTAGACGACCTCGATATCCGTCACCCCGACCCGCTGCTTGATTGTCTCGGTCGGGCTGGCCTGCGGGAACTCGATCTGAGGAGCCGGCGCCTTCAGGGCAACCGAGAACTGCGTGCTCTCCCACATAATCTTGAGGACGCCGCCCCCGGCCTGATCCTTTTCGATGGCCAGGGTGAGCTGGTCCACCGGCTTTTCCAGGGCCTCCTTCTTCATCTCAACCCGCGCCAGGTCGTGGGACTCGTCAACGGGAACGCCCCATTTGCCGACGTTCTTGCTGATCGCCAGCTTCGAGGGCCCGGTCTCCGACGGAACCGTGTAGAGGGTGTAGGTTCCCGCCGGAACCGTGGCGTCGCCTATCATGATCGCCTTCTGCGCGATGAGGGTCGTGGCCTCGTCAGCTCCGAGGCGGTCCGCCTTGTCCCATTGAACGAGCCCTCCCCAGATCTTGCGGGACTCCCCGGTCTTGTGGTCCTTTGTGTAGGGGCGCCCGTAGATGATGGTGATTCGGTTTCCGCTGCTGCGGTCGCCAAGCACCGTGCTTATCGTCTCGTGCGGGCTGATTCGGTTCTGCTGGGCCATCACCGGCAACGCCGTGAGGGCTGCGGCTGTCATCGCTAGGGTCAATCTGAGTGGTCTCATGGGTATATCCTGCTCCTAATTATCGGGTTGTCCCGCTTTTGGGATTCGCGGCCTAATAGGTAGGCCAAACAGTCCGTTTCGGCAAGTGCAGGCATTTTTTCGTCGTTGTTGGTTAACACCGCCCACTGGGATGTTCCCGTTACCGATATTCCATCGGCCCGAAACGCCCGGCCACAGGGCGCATGGGGCCGTCCGCTCTTGCTCGATCCGGATGCCACGGGATTGAATCGAACGTGATCTGCGCTCGGTCGGTGTTCTACTGCACAAGGTTCAATCAATGAACGCGGCATCAAACCCTCGCTCCCCGGTCCCTTGGTTCATGGCGCTCCTGCTTCTCGTCATCGCAGGCTGTGTGATGCCCGGCGATTCAGCGTCGCCAGCGGGTTTGCCGGTACCCCGCTCACCGGGTCAGAATCTCATCCGGAACGGCGATTTTGCCCACGGCTTGGAGAGCTGGAGCACCATCGGCGCGGGTCCCAACGCCTACCATCCTGAGGATCCCGGCCGGGCGACCTTCAGCCCCGAGGACGGGGCAGTCTCAATCAAGATTCTAAATCAGGGGACCAGCATCTGGTCGGTGATGTTTTACCAGAGCGTCCCATTTGAGAAAGGGGTGACCTATGACATCTCATTCGAGGCCGAGTCCGATTCCGGGATCACCGTCACCTCCAATGTCTGCCAGGACGCCACGTGGCTCAATTTTTCGGGAGACCGGAGCTTCAAGCTGACCCACTCCCTCTCGGGCTACACCTATCAATTCACCATGGCCAAGGATGGGCAGGCGCTGTTCCAGCTCTGCCTGGGCAAGTCGGGTACAGGAAGGGTCCGCTTTGGCCACATCGTGATACGGAAAAGCGCCGGCGCCTGAGATCCGAGGCGGCCGGGCCGCCCCAAGGTTTCCTACTTCCCGCCCCAGTAACTACGGCGAAGCCAGGTCGATCCGCCTGCCCGTCCGCGCCGATTCCCGGGCGGCGTCCAATATCTCGGTGACGACTAGGTTCACGCCGACCGACGAGAGCCCCGCGGGCTTGATCTCGCGGCGGACGACGGCGGCAAGGTACGAGAGCGCGTCGGCGTTCGGGCCGGCCAGGGCGGGCGCGGGAAGCGCGACGTCGGGCGCATCGCCCTTCCGAAGCAGAAGCGAATTGCGGTCCGGCAGCCGGACGGCGCCGCTCTGCCCGTAGATATCCATGTCCTTCCGGCCGTAGGGCCAGTTCCATGAGGCCTGGATTATCGCCTGCGCCCGCGGGTACGTGACCACGATCGTCGCCTCGTCATCCACCTTTGGATAGGCGCCCGGCTGGAAGTTCTGCGTCACCGCAAAAACCGAGGTCGGGCGCTGGCCCTTCATCAGCCACGTGACCAAGTCCGCCCCGTAGCAGCCAAAGTCCATGAGCGCGCCCCCTCCGTTGAGCACGGGATCGGTCAGCCACTCAAGGAAGTAGGGTGAGCAGCCGATCGCCGCAGGGCCCTGGTGGCCGTCGCGGACCACGATCTTGCGAATCTCGCCGATGCCGTTCCGCCCGTTCACGAAATCGTAGGCGCCCTGCGTGCTGCGGTACCACGTGGTCTCGTAGTTGACGATCACCTGTATCCCGCCCTTTTCGGCCGCCGCGGCCATCGCCCGTGCGTCGTCCATGCTGACGGCAAAGGGTTTCTCCATCATGACGTCGATGCCCAGGGGCGCGCACATCTCGACAACGCGGCGGTGGTCGTACGTCGAGGTGAACGTTGCCACGGCCTGCACCTTTGTCGCGGCGCGCAACGCGTCCAGGGTCGGGAAGAAAAGGCTCCGGTCGAGGTGGTACCGCTCGGCATAGATCGCCGTCAGTTTCTGGTTCGGCTCCACGACGCCCACCAGCTGGATGTCGCGGCGCCCGGCGAGGCTTGGGATCATCCCGCCGACGTGGTCGTGAACCAGTCCGACGATGGCCAGGCGGACCGGCGGTGGTCCCTCCTGAGCGAACGCGTATGCGGCTGCCAGGCACAGCAGGGGAGATAAAAGGAGTCTCTTCACGCAGGCTTCGGGGGCCTATTTGCGCTCAAGCAGTCCCCGGCTTCGCATCCAGTCGGTGGCCCGCTGCGGCCAGGTGGTCACGTAATCCTTGGTCGGCCGAAGTCCGTAGCCGTGGCCGCCGGTGGGATAGACATGCAGCTCCATGGGCACCTTGGCCTCCTTGAGGGCCATCGCGTAGCCCATCACGTTCTCGACCTTCACGGGGTCGTCCAGCGCCATCACGAGAAACGTGGGCGGCGTGCGCGCGGTGACGGCGACCTCAGGCGCGAGGACGTAGCCCGCGTTGTCCTTCACGAGTCCTCCGGGATAGACAAGGATCTGGAAATCGGGGCGGCAGCTCATCTCGTCCGCCCCGTCCACAGCGGGATAGGTCCTTCTGGCATTGTTTGCCGAGAGCACGGCGCAGAGATCTCCGCCCGCCGAAAACCCGAGCACCCCCACGCGCGCCGGGTCGACGCCCCATTCCCCTGCATGCGACCTCACGACGCCGACCGCCCGCTGCGCGTCCTGCAAAGGAGCGGCGTACACAGGCTGCCCCTCCCGCCGGGGCACGCGGTACTTGAGGAGCACCCCGGTCACGCCGACGGAATTGAGCCACTGGCAGACCTCCGTGCCCTCAAGATCCATCGCGAGAATGTAGTAGCCGCCGCCGGGGCACACCACGACCGCAGCTCCCGTGTCCTTGTCCGCATCGGGCCGGTAGACCGTGATCGTCGGGTCGGAGACGTTGCCGATCCGGATGACCGGCCGGCCGGCGATCAGGTTGTCTTTGGAGGTCGTGGTGTCCTTCTCGGGGGCGAGGCCGCCCTTCTCTCCAGGGGCGGCTCCCGGCCAAAGCTTCAACGGGGGCGACTCCGATCCGAGGCACATGCCGGCGCCCAGCAACCCGAGCGCGTACCGAACAACATGGGGTTTCACGCAGCGAGGGAATGTCACCCGCGGGTGGGAGTCGAACCATTTTGCCCGGCAGACGCGCCCGAGATCAACCGCAGCAGCAGCCCGTCATCGCCGAATGCGCCGGACTTCGAGATGACCTGGACGCCGTCCCATCGCCCGCCAGCCATGAGGGACACGGGCACGCCCGGAATCACCTGGCCCACGACTCTGAGGTGATCGGCTCCCAGCGACAGGCAAAGCGTGCGCAGGGTCGCGCCTCCCGCGACAAGGAGACTGCGCGGCGCAGGGATTCGGCGCATCAGCTCGTCCGTCTCGCGCGCGATTCGCCGGGAAGCCTCGGGTCGGGCCAGGCCGGACGGCAGCTCAAAGCTCACGAGGCACACTCCGTCCTTTTCGAGGCGCTCCGACACGCTCCGCGCTTCCGCATCGCCGCAGGCTCGCAGCCTCAGCATGTTGCCGCACGCGGCGAGCTGCGCACCGGTCGCGGGGTGGTCGGAGCCAAAGATGCCGAGCATCGGCCGATCGAGGCGGGCGGCAGGGATCTCGTTTGACGCCGAGTCGGAAAGTGCCGCGGCAAGCCCGCCGCTGCCGCACCAGAGCACGGGGTCGTGAAGCTTCTTTCCGCACACGACGATGCGTCGCAGGTCTTCATCGGTTTCCGCGTCCCAGAGGCTGATGCCCTCGGGCACGGGTTCCCCCGGTTTCCTCAGCTGCGCGGAAATTCCAAATGATCGCAGCACCGCAAGCAGGTCCTCGCCCACCCGGCTCCACATTCCGTCGCTCAGCAGGAATTGAAGTCCGCCGCGTGTGGCGCGCCCGTGGAACGGGAATGCCGGCGCGATCAGGCAATGACGCGCCGTGACCGCCCTCATCGTGGCGGCAATCTCAAGCCCCGGATGGCCACGGAGAAGGCTGTCGAGCTTCTTGAACGAGAGAACGCCGGGTCCCAGCGCGAGGATCGGCGCAAGCCGCCCGGCTGTTGCCCCTGCCGACGGGCCGTCCTTCTCCCTTGTGGCGCCGTCGACGGCAAACTCCTCGGGGGGTGCCGCCGGAAGACGAGGGTCCATGAAGACGGGTATTGCGCGCTCCGGTCCGCTAAATTGCGCGGACGCGTCGAGCGCGCCCGTCAGGTCGTCGGCAACCAGGCGCAGGGGCTTCATGCGGCAGCCAGTCTCTACCGTGCGCGCTCACGCGCGCCACCTCTTTTAGCGGCGCCCGCGCCTCCCGGCCGGTATGGGCCCGGGAGCCTACTGCCAGAACGGAGCCTGCTCGAACTGCTTGTTCACCGGCAGTTCCGGAAGCACGAAATCGTCCAGCGCAATGCGCTTCTCGAATTTCCCCACGGGCTGCGCCGCCAGCACGACCACGTCCGCCTCTCGGAGCCACGCGCCGTCGAGCGTGTCCCCGGCAGGCGACCCGTCGTTGTGGAAGTGCTTTCCGAACCGAGAGAACCGCCGCACGACCGACAGCGGACCCGTTGCCGGTTCCCATGAGCCCCAGCCGCCGCCCATGGGGAAGGCGTATTCGTCCCGGGTCCGGTTCATCAAGACGAAGCCTCGCCGGTTGTTCCATGGAAGCCCGATACGGGCGGGTCCATCCGGGACGAGTATGGTCGTGGCGACAAGGAACCGCAGCTCTACAATCGCGAGCCCGTCGCTCTCTTCCAGGCCTTCCAGCTTCCAGACCTGGCCCATGCGGCTTGAACTTGCGCCTACCCGCACAGGCAGCCGGGTCTCCTCGTGGAAGGCCAATTCGTCGAACACCATGACGCCGGAATACCTCGCGGGCCTCATTTCAAAGGGCGCACCCTGCTCTGGCGTGATGGTGAACAGGTTAAGGCGCCTCGATTCGTCCTTCTCGTCGGGAAACGGCGGATGCGCGATTCCGAGCGCGCGGCAGATCGCGGCCCTTTCGACCACCGATGTCCAGTAGGGCCAGGGCGAGTTGCGGGTCACGGGCAGCTCCAGCGGACGGCCGTCGCTGAGCTGCAGCGTCGAGCGGAGGGATTCCAGCGCAATTGTCCTGCCGAGGGGAACACCGCCCAGCGACACCTCCATGGAGGCTATATATGCGAGGACGTCATGGTGCGTGGCGGGATCTCGAATATAGGTGGATCCCTGCACGTCCGCTGGGGCCCGGAGCATGATGCGGACGCCGGTGGAGTTCTCGAGCCTCGCGGGCTCGCCAGCCGATCCCTGCCCGGTCTGCAGGCTGAACGGCCAGCGCCCGGAGCAGACGAGCGCCACGGGGATTGAGATCGCGAAGAGGACCATCGTGCGGGCGGCCCTCAGTGTCATGACCTGATGCGCCAGAAGCGCCAGAAGGGCCACGCCGAAGTACAGCACGAAGGCCGCGATGCGGGGGCCGGGATAGGGCACGTCCGTCCCCCAGGGCATCGCCAGGTTCCAGTCCTTGGCCAGATCGGCGAAGAACGGGCCCGCAAAGACCAGGAACAGCGCGATGGCGAACGTCACCGCCACCGCCTGGACCATCGTGCGCGTGACGGATGCCAGGAGCGCCGCCAGAAGCGCCACATCAAGGATCTTCCCGGTCGACTCGATGACGATCCCCAGGCCCGTCGTCCATGGCGTCTGCATGAGCCCGGCCAGGCAGAGGTCCGCGGCAAGCGCCGGAAGCACCAGGACCGCGATGAAGAAGATCAGCTTCCCAAGGTAGAGGGAGGACGCCCCGATCGGGCGGGTTCGCCAGAAGGCCTTGTCCCCGACCGTGAGGTCGGCCTGCATGATCGCCACGGCCAGGATGAACTCGACCAGCAGGGGGCCGTTCTGAGCCAGCCCCGACACCAGCTGCCAGCTCGTTCCCCCGACGAGATTCAAGTAGGAGCCGAGGATCTCGATCCCGATGAACGCCACGACCAGCGCGGCGAGAACCCAGAACCTGCGCAGGTCCTTCAAAAAGATGTGCAGCGGAAGGTTCATGCGGCCTCCTCCGCGCATCCGGTCTGGTGCCTCCTGGCCAGCACGAGGAAGATCTCCCGCAGCGACATCGTCCGGGCCGTTATCCGGCACCCGGGAAATGACCGCCCGAGCTCCGCCTCGGTAGACGCGGACGAGAAGGCGCTGTGGACGAGGCGCATGACGTTTTCCGCGGGCCTCCCGACCTCAAGCCAGGCTGCGGGAGACCCGGCGGGAGCCGGCCCGGCGAGCCCGGGCCCCACGATCTCGACGGTCCGGAACCGGCCGCGAAGCGTGTCCGCCGGTTCGTGGACAAGCAGCCGGCCGTCCGCCAGGAAGCCAACATCGTCGGCAAGGCGCTCGACCTCGTCGATGTCGTGGGACGACACTACGACGGTGCGCGGACGGTCGTCGCCGGGCAATTCAAGGAGGCCCTGGATGAAGTCGTCGCGCACCAGGGGGTCCAGCCCGCTAAAGGGTTCGTCGAGGATCATGAGCTCCGGGCGAAAGGCGAGGTTCGTGAGCAGCGCTGCCTTCATCGCCATGCCGCGCGAGAGCTTCTTGAGCGGCCGATCGGCCGGCAGGTCGAACGCCGACATGAGGCGCCCCTCGAGATCCCTGTCCCACGTCGGGTACAACGGACGGCAATATGCGTTCAGCTGCCTGACGGTCATCCAGTCGGGCATGTCCTGGCCGTCGGCAACGTAGCCGATCCGGCGGAAGTCGGAGGCATCGAGCCGGGTGCTGTCGCGGCCAAGGACGGTCGCCCTTCCGGCGCTCGGCCGGATGAGATTGAGGAGCGTCTTGAGCAGCGTTGTCTTCCCCGCGCCATTCGGGCCGAGAAGCGCAAAGAAGCTGCCGGTGGAGACGGCGAAGGTCAGTTCCCTGACCGCCCGGACGGGGCCGAAGGACCGGCTTAGGTTGTCGCATTCGATGGCGTTCATGATGTTTTTGGAAATTTTCTCCAGTGCCGGCGCACCGCGGCCGTCACCTTCTCCTCGTCGAGGCCCAGCCTGCGGGCCTCGACCACCAGCCGCTCCAGCTCCTCGTTGAGGAGCGCCGCGCGATCCTCGACCGAGCCCGGCGCAGGGTGAGCCACAACGGTGCCAATGCCCGGGTGGACGAGCAGAACGCCCTCGGCGGTCAAAGCAGCCACGATCTTGTGGGCCGTGTTCGGGTTGATGCGCAGCTCCTGGCTCAGCGCCCGGACGGTCGGAAACCGGGAGCCGGCGGCGAGCTGCCCGGTCGCGACCGCCTTCTTGACCGCGTACATCACCTGCTCGTAGACAGGTTCGCCGGCCCGAAAAAAAACTTCGAAGGGCAACATCGTGTACTATGTATACTAGAACACATAGATCACCGTCAAGGCGTTTTGCTCGAAAAGATTTCCCGCGGCCCGGCCGCCCGCTTACTCACGGCACAAGATGAGGGCCCGCCTCCGCACGTTGCCATTGATGCGGGCCAGGCCGCGTGACAAGATGCGGGCCGATGACGGCCCCACGAGCACCCGTGCTTCTCTACGATGGCGAATGCAGCCTGTGCAACGGCGTTGTCCGGTTCATGCTCAGGCACGATGCCAAGGGCCGGATCCGGTTCGCTTCGCTTCAGAGCGGTCCGGGCCGGGATTTCCTCCGCGCACAGGGGCTTCCGACCGACAGCTTCGACAGCCTTGTCTTCGTTCCCGACTGGGGCAACCAGGCGCGCGGCGCGTTCCTGCTGCGCACAAGCGGCGCCCTCGCCGCCTTTGCCGAACTGGACCGCCCCTGGCGGGCAGTTTCGTGGCTGCGGCTCGTGCCTGCCTTTCTCCGAGACCCTGGCTACAGGCTCATTGCAAGGACACGCACCGCGCTGTTCGGAAAATATCGTCCAAGGCCCCTTTCAGATCCCGCCTGGGAGAAGCGCTTCCTTTCGTGACCCCTGACACCACGCCCGAGCCGGCGGAAACCGGGAAACGCGGATTCTGGCAAAGATGGGTCCGCGACCCAATCGTCAAGCAGCTGACGCAGGGGGTTTCTCCGGAGAAGATCGCACTGACCTTCGCGGTCGGCAGCGCCTTCGCGCTTTTCCCGATCCTCGGCACAACCACCACGCTCTGCCTCCTCGCGGGGATACTCCTCGGACTCAACCAGCCTATCATCCAGGCTATCAATGCACTCTGCATCTTTGTCTATTTTCCCCTCATCGTGGTGTTCGTGCGCCTGGGGGACACGCTTTCTGGAACCGCAAGATCGACTCTGGACGTGCCCCTGATGCTTTCGACGTTCAGCCACAGCCCCCGCGAATTCCTCCACCAGTTCGGAATGACCGGCCTCCATGCAATCCTGGGCTGGGCCGTTGTCGCGCCCTTCTGGATCCCGGCTGTCTATCTCGTGGCTCTCGGGCCCCTTAGGGCAACTGCCCTCAGGATCGGCCGACAACAGTCGCGCGATCAATGACCATGGTGCCATCGGGTGGTAGGGAAGCCGCCGTAGAATCACGGTCTTGACGGGAGGCCCGCTCAATTGTGACGTCTTACCGATGAAACCCAGCCGGCCGCTTGCGTTTGCACTCATGCTGGCTGCCGCGACAGCGGCGGCGCCGATCCGTGCGCCCGCGCAGTCCACGCCGACGGCGACAGTCCAGGCGCTTTGCGACGCCCTGATTTCGGCGATGAAGCAGGGACCCGCCCTCGGATTCGCGGGCCGTCGGCAGCTGCTCGAGCCGGAGATCCGCCGTGCGATCGACCTTCCGCTCATGACCCGCCTGGTTCTCGGCCCGCCCTGGCGGACCCTGGCGCCGGATGTTCAACGCCAGCTCGTCGACGCGTTCAGCGACTACAGCATCTCGACCTACGCTAACCGGTTCAGCGGCTTCTCCGGAGAGCAGTTCACCGTGGACCCGGTGCCTACGCATTTGGAGAGCGGCGATGTGATCGTGCACACGAAGTTGATCACGAAGGATCCGGATCCCGTGAGGCTCGACTACCTGATGAGGTCCAGCGGGGGAAGCTGGAAGATAATTGACGTCTACCTGAGCGGAACGATCAGCGAATTGGCGGCCCGCCGCTCGGAGTTCTCGGCCGTGCTGCGCCAGGGCGGCGCCCCCGCGCTCGTCGAGGTGCTGAAGAAGAAGGCGGCCGAGCTCAGCAGCTGACGGACTATCGGCTCGTCTCGGTCTTCTCCGGGGCCCCGCTCCCGGGATCATCGTACAGCCCCTCCAGTTGCGGCGCCGCCGGCGTCTCGTCTCCCCTCAGCTGCGCCGCGCGATTCTGGCGGAATAGGCTGCGCAGCGACGCGTAGTAGTCTATGGCGTCCTTTTCAATCGCATCCAGATTATCGATGTTGCGCGACCGCAGGTCTATGCCGTCGACAACGGTCGGGGCATAAATGGCGGCGGAGGGAAAATTCTCGTCGCTGGAGACGTAGCGGAACGGGTCCAGATACACCTGGAGCCCAATTCCGGCGGCGTCCCTCGGGTTTGAGGGTCCGAGAAGCGGGAGCACGAGGTAGGGCCCCTCGGGGACACCCCACACGTGGAAAGTCTGGCCAAGGTCGCCCGTCTGCTCCGGGAGACCCTCGCCTTTCGCCACATCAGCGAATCCGGCGACGCCGGCGGTGGTGTTTAGGAAAAAGCGCCTGAAGGTTATCCAAGCCCGCCCGAACTTGGCCTGAAGCAGATTGTTGGCCAGCACCACCGGGTCGTGCACGTTCGAAAGAAAGTTCCGGATCGAGTCGCGCCCCCCCTGCGGAACCACATGGATATAGCCCTTTGCTATCGGCTTGATCACCGCCCGGTCGACTCCCTGGTTAAAGGCGAAGACCTTCCGGTTGAACGGCTCCAAGGGGTCGTTGTTGGCCTTGAAGGCCGCGCGCGCCGCGGGGTCGCTTGGCACGGTCGCGCATCCCGTCAGGAAGACCAGCGGCGCAAAGGCGAGGACAAGGGCCCGGCGACTCATGTCGCCTCCAGCTTTTTCCGCTGAACCGGAGGTGCGCCCAGGAAGGCGGGGAGGAAGAACAGGGTGCAGACAAGCGTGTAGAACAGTCCAAGGCTCAGAAGTTTTCCCATGTCGGCCATTCCTGGAGACTTCGACAGCATGAGGCTGCCGAAGGCCGTCCCCGTGGTGAGGGCGCTGAAGACAACCCCTCGCGCCGTGGGTGACTGCAGGAGCCCCGCCTCCCCTGAGCGCCATCTCAGCACAAAGTAGATGTCGAACGCCACGCCGATTCCGAGAAGGAGCGGAAGCGTCACGATGTTTGCAAAGTTGAGCGGCATTCCGACGAGAACGCTGGTCGCCAGCGTAAGGAGGCCGGCGAGAAGGAGCGGTACGAGCACCGCCAGAATATCGTGGGGCCGCCGCAGGACGATGAAAAGAAGGAGCGTGATCGCCCCAACCGCGAGCAGTCCTGCGGTCTCGAACGCACGGATGACCGTCCGCGCCGATTCCTGAATCTGGACCGGCATGCCGGTGGCCCCGGGCGCCTCGCGCAGCACCGCCGCAACAAAGTCCCGCAGGACCTCGTGACTCCTCGCGTCGCCCTTCGGAAAGATCTGGATCCGGAACCTGCCGTCGGCCGTGACCCAGTCGTTCCTGACGTCCGAGGGAATCGTGTCGAGGGACACCGGCGAGGCCTCGAGCGCGAGGCGCACATCCTCAAGCCTGCGGATCGCCCCCCGGGAAAGGTTCGCCTCGAGGGCGGGCAGGACAGGCGCACCGCGGGACACCACGCGGTCAAGCGCAGCCGCCAGCGACGCCGCGGCGGCGTCGCCACCCGCCGCCACCTTCCTGATGTCGGCCGCGCATCGTCTGGCGGACGCCAGGATCTCGGCAGTGCCGGGCGGGTCCCCGGCCGGCGGGGACGACCATGCCGGCTCAAGGAGCCCGCGCGCGTCGTCCAGGATCTCGAGCTTGGCCTGCTGGTCGCCGGGGACAAAGCTCCCGAGCCAGATCGCCTGGCTCACCTCGTGCAGCCGCCCGAGCCGCGACGCCAGGTCGGAGGCCGCCTTCGCCGACGGCGCAAGCGCATCCAGCGTGTAGGGTGTCGTATCAGGATCCTTCATCAGGTCGAAAAGGGTCCGCGCAGATTCCGAGTTCGGGTTCTCGAGGTTGATGGGATCAAAATCGAACCGAAGGCCCGCAAGGGCGGCGACGGAGGCCGTGGCGAGCAGTCCGCACGCGGCGAAGATCCAGCCCTTCCGGCGCACGAGAAGCATGTCGAGAGGGGCGGCCCGCGCGAAGCCTCCCGCTTCCCTGAACCCGCCGGACCGAAACAGCGCCAGGAGGGCCGGCAGCAGTGTCAGGTTGAGGACCAGGGCGATCAGCATGCCCGCTCCGGCAATCAGCCCCAGGTCCGACACGCCACGGTATTCGGTTGGAAATAGCGACAGAAAGCCTGCGGCGGTCGCCGCCCCCGCAACGACCAGGGGAGTGCCCACGCCCGCGGCGGTCCGCCGGAGGGCCTCCGACAGGTTCTCCTTTCGCTGGAGACCGGCCGGCCTGCCGCCCCCGGCGCCCGTCTCCTCGTCGCATCCATGCCGCTCGGCAGCGTACCGGACGCTGAACTGGATCCCAAAATCGATCGCGATACCGATGAACAGTGGCGCGAACGCCACCGAGATCGGGTTGAAAGGGCCGACCACAGCGACTGCAAAGAAGGCGCACGCCACCAGGCCCACGGCGAGCGTCACAAGGATCGCAGCCACCGTCCGAAGCGAACGCATAGCCAGCACAAGCCACAGCACCATCAGCCCGAATGAGAGGGCCGCGGCAAGCCCCGCTCCGTCGGACAGGGCCGAGAGCTGGTCGTCCGAAAGCGCAACAGGGCCGGTCACTCGCACGCGCGTCCCGTTTTCCGGCACGAACCCGCCGGCCCGGGCGGCGGCATGGATTTCCTCGATCGCGCGCCTGCCGGGCTCGACGGCGCCGAAGTTCAGCGCAGGCCGTGCCAGCACGATCCGGCGCAGTTCGCGCGGCCCGGGCTTCCGGTCGCTCAGGAGGTTCTGCCAGGAAAGGGGTGCGTAGCGCTGGTCGAGAGCGGCGTCGACCGCGCGGGTGACGGCCCCAAACGGCCGGTCGAGCGCGCTTGCGGAGATCTGGCCGCGAACAACCCCCTGAGAGAATAGGTCCAGGGCGCCGAACACGCCTCGCGGGCTCGGGTCCGACGCCAGCGCGCCAAGCATCGGCTGCGCCGTGATCATCGAGTCGGCGAACGTCTGCACCTCCCCCAGGGAAAGGAAAAGGAGCCCATTCCTCCTGAAGAACAGGCTGCCGGCCGGCTCGCGCACGTCCCGGAACATGGCGCGGTTTGCCGCGAACTGCGCCGTCAGCGCCGAGGCCGCATCCTCCGTCTGGTCAGGCGTCGCGCCGTCGATCACCACCGCTAGCAGGTCGATGTTCTGGGGAAACAGCCTGTCCATCTCGGCCGCGGCGCGGCGCCATGGCAGGTTCGCCGAGATGAGGTTCGAGGTGTCCGTGTCGATCGAGATGCGGCGGGAGACGTAGTATCCGGCCGCAGCCGTCGCCAGCAGCACGAGGACCACCACGGCCATCGCATTGCGCCGGCTGGCCCCCACCAGACGTACGACCGCCGCGATCACCCTCGAATAGGCAGGCATGAACGGGATTCTGGGGCGGTTTCCGGCCACCGTCGACGTTGGTTTTGGGTTGGATTCCAATGCACTGACTTGACGCAAACAGCTGCAGCGGTTCATATTCTCAGGGCCTTTGTGGCCCGCGCCTATGACTGCAAACCTCTTGAAGGTCTCATGTTCAACGGCGGGCTGGATACTCGTATCCGCCCTCTCGGTGACGGCTCAGACTGCCCCGCCCCCGTCCGACACCTCCAGTGAGGAACCGCTTGTGCTCTCGCAGGTTGTCGTGACCGGGTCTCATCTACCGGGCACGCCCAACACGGCGACCCAGCCGGTGCAGATCATCAGCCCCGAGCAGATGCAGGACACGGGTGTGGCCACGGACTTCGGGGAGATCCTGAGGAAGGCAGACCCGCAGTTCACGGGGAACGGAAGCCTGGGCCTCGAGAATGCAAACTCGGAGGCCTTCGTGACACAGGGCGGGACGTTCCTGCAGATTCACAACCTGAAGACGCTCGTCCTTATAAACGGTCGGCGCGTCGCCTTCGACCCCGCCGAGGCCTCCCTCGGCGTCGAGTTCGTCGACCTCAACATGATTCCCATATCCGCCGTCGACCATGTCGAAATCGTGTCCGACGGGTCGTCGGCCTTCTACGGCTCCGATGCCGTCGGCGGAGTCATCAACGTGATCATGAAGTCCAACTTCAACGGCTGGGAGGCCGGCATACACTGGGGCGAGAGCAGCAACCGGGGCTCCTACACCGAGCGCTCGGGTTACCTGACGGGGGGCGTGAGCACGAAGAACACGTCCTTCCTGATCTCCGTCGAGGGATCCGAGACGAGCCCCATCTACATGAACCAGCGGCCGTACTCGAACCCCATCTATACGACGACAACCTATCCGGGGGTCGTGAGCGTTCAGCCTTTTTCCATCACTTTTGACCCCAACACGGGCCAGCCGATGACGCAGCCAGGGCCTCTCGCCTACTATAAGCTGAACCCATCGCTCAACGCGCCGCCGCAGGGGCTTCAATACTCGATGGACCAGCTCGTTCAGATGGGTGTCTACGCACCGGTGACCCAGCAGCAGCTGCTGACGGGCTACAACGTCGCCAACCAGGAGACGCTCCTCGCGAGCCTACGGCGGAGAAGCGTCGTCGCGGACTTCGAGCACCACATCTTCGGCGACAAGCTGGTCGTGTTCGGCGACCTTCTCTACGGTTTCGACCGCACCGAGTCCTCGGTGGCGGGGGAATCCCTCTCGCCCTACATCTCGGCGCCGTTCACGGATCCGTTCATCTACGGAAGTTCGCCGCCGCCGCCGGGCGCCGGGGCCTACGTTCCCTACGTTCCCTACCTGCAGCCCAACAGCCCGCTCTCGCCCACGTGGCTCTTCCAGCAGAGCGCCCAGGGCTACAACATCAACCTGGTCAACGTTAACAACCAGTTCTCCAATTACCCGCTCCTGTCCATAGACCAGTCGGAGTTCTACCGCTTCGCGGGTGGCCTCAAGGGCACACTGAGCTCCAATTACTCATGGGAGGTCGGCGTCGACCTCAATCGCTACCACCTGGGGCTCACGAGCCCGGGCCAGATTGACACCGCCAACCTGAACGCCGCTCTCGCCGCAGGCACAATCAACCCGTTCGCCTATCAGCAGGCCTCGGGGGCCCTGCCGTCCAGTGTCATTGGGACCAAGACCAACAACATGGTGAGCACGCTCGCGTCGGAGGATTTCGTCTTCAAGGGGACGCCGTTCGAGCTCCCAAATGGGAGTCTGAGCTTTGCGATCGGGGCAAGCCACACACGCGAAACGCTGTCGGCCAGCCCGGACCAGACAAGCCAGCCGATCGAGCCCGGCGTGTCGATCGCCGGATGGCTCAACTCGGAGTCGCTCTCCCCGTTCGGGGCATCACGCGAGATCTCGTCGATCTTCGGCGAATTGAAGGCCCCGATCATCGGTCCCAAGCAGGATATCACCGGCATCCACCAGCTCACGATCGACATGGCCGAGAGGTACGACGACTACAGCCTTATCGGCCATTCGGACGTGCCCGAGGCCAGCCTCAACTACGAGCCGATCGACGAGCGCTTCACGCTGCGCGCCTCCGTGGGCCGGTCCTTCGGGGCGCCCGAGTTGGCGCAGCTGTTCGGCCCGCCGATATCGGGCCCCATCCCGCCGTTCACGTACCAGGGATACTACGGTAACGTCGCCTCGAGCGCCGGTTTCACAGGCATCGGCGGCCCCAACCCCTCGCTCCAGCCGTTCACGGCGAATACCTGGTCGACGGGCTTTGTCCTGGCGCCACGCGAGGTCCAGGGACTGGACCTGTCGTTCGACTTCTTTGAGGCAACTGTCAAGGGCGCCATTGGCTTCCTGAACCAGGTGAGCATCGTGCAGAGCGTCGAATCCCTGGGGCCGAAGTCCCCGTTCGCCCAGTATGTCCACGTGGGAAGCCCGGCCGGACCGGGGGTCACCGGGCCAGGCCAGCTCAGCACGGTCAACCCGCAGACCATCTTCGTCCAGGTGCCGCTGATCAACCTCACCTCGCAGGCCGACAAGGGCTTCGACGCCACGCTTGAGTACGCGGTCAAGACCCAGGCGGCAGGACACGTCAGGGTCGCCTCCACGGTCACGGTCTGGAACAGCTACCTCGTCCAAGAGATCCCGACGGAGAACTACTATCAGTATGCAGGGACCGCGTCCGGAGGGGGAAGCAGCAGCCAGGGGACCATTCCGCGCTGGCGCACCTACACGACGTTTGACTGGAAGTATGACGCCATGGAGCTGGAGATCGGCCATACCTACATCCCCTCGGTCGTCGACATAGGGCCGGGCGGCTCGGCCTCGACGGCTCCGCAGCATGTGGGCGATTACCAGCAGTTCGACCTCATGGCGGGTTCGGACCTCGGCAAGGCCACCTCGCTGAAATGCCTCGGGAGGACGGAACTGAGGCTCGGCGTCAACAACGCCTTCAACAAGATGCCGCCCGTGGCGCAGAACGCCTTTCCGGCCACCAATGCCGACGTCGGGGACTACAACGGGCCGATCGGCAGGCTCTACTACGTCGAAGCGCGGTACCGGTACTGATCGGAGGGAGGCCGCCGGTCGTCCGGAGGCCTCACTGACCGTCCTGGGCGACGACTGCCGAATCCCTGGTCGCGATGGCGATGTCGACCTGCTTCAGGAGCTCCCTGCTCCGCTCCTGGCCCTGAAGGGCGGCCGTATGGCCGAGTTCGGCCTCCAGGCTGTCGCGCGCCTTCACGTAGTCGTGGTCGCCTGTCGCTGCGCTCAGATTGAGCCACGCCAGGGCCTCGACGTCATCCTTCGGGACGCCGTTTCCAAGACTGTACATCAGGCCCAGCTGAAACTGTGCGAACGCGTTGCCCTGCTCCGCGGCTCTGCGAAACCATTTCACGGCCTCTTCCCTGCTCCCGAAGACGCTTTCACCGGAATAGTACCGCTTCAAGAGGGCGGCCTGTGCGGCTGCATGGCCCTGCTCCGCGGCCTTCCTGAGCCAGATTGTGGATTCCACCCTGTCCTGCGGCACCCCGTCGCCGCGGGCGTACATGGAAGCGAGCAGGAACTGCGCCCTGGCGTCGCCACCCTCGGCGGCTTCCCGATACCACTTGGCCGCCTCGACCTTGTACTTGGGAACCCCGTCCCCCACCTCGCTCATGAATCCCAGCAGGAACGCGGCCTTCGCGTTGCCCTGTTCAGCCGCCATGCGATACCACCTTGCCGCTTCCACCTTGTCCAAGGGGGCACCCTCGCCCGCAAAGTACATCTCGCCAATCCGAACCTGAGCGGCGGAATCACCGGCCTCCGCCCTGACGCGGAGATCCGCCGGCGGAGCCACGCGGTCGTCCGCCGCACCTGCTGAACAACGGAGGGCTGAAGAAAGCACGATGGCCAGAACTACGATCTGCACCCTCAAAAGGAGGGATGAGGCTATGCTTAACATGCTGCCATCCATCGCATTATCATGCGCTGTATCGCGGTCATTGGACCGGCTGTTGGCGAGCTGTGCTGCTGTCTTCATGGCCCTAATGTAGCATGCCCAAGGGATTCTGTAATCGGGGTACAATTACTGAGTCCGAACGCAGCTGAAATGAGGGGCCAGATTCGTTGACGGCACCCGATTGGATGGGTCGCCGGCATGGAATCGGCGGACCCGTCCGCACCAGAGGCCGGTGGGGATCGACCCTATCAGCTCGATGGGTCTATGCCGAAATGGCGTGGGAATCGCTGGCGCCTGAAGGCAGTTTCCGTAAGGCCCCGGCCTTCACGATCCCGCCGAACGGCCCGACTAGATTACGGCACCTCGTAGACCTCTATGAGCGCGAGTCCGGTGTCTCCGCTGGCCCCGGTGATCTGGGCCGTATAGGCTCCCGGTGGAAGGGTCATGAGGAGGGCGGAATCGGCAGTGGCTTGCTGTCCCCATGAAAAGGCCCCCACCCTGGCCGCCTCAGCCGCGATCTGTGCGTCGCCGGACCAACCGGTGTTCGTCGCAAGCACCGTTGACGTTTGGCCGCTATTCGGGCGGAAGAGGGTCAGCTGGGGGTCTGGAAGCGTGCCGGATAGCCCAAACGGAACAAGAGCGGGCCCCGACGCGCGAACCAGAACGGTCTTTGACGTCGAGCCTCCAATTACAAATCCCGCTATGAGGATGTTGCCTCCGGCCCCGACCTGCAGGCGCGCTGCGATGTTTATGAGCCGTGGGGAATTTGGGGTGTAGCTGCCGGCGGGAGTCGCGTCGTAGATCTCGGCGAGCGCCACACCGCTGTCGTTGCCCTGCCCGGCGATCTGTGCGGTATATGGCCCGTTCTGCAGGTTCTCGATGAGCGCCGCGTCATGGCTTGACGCGCTGGTCCATGCAAACGCCCCCACCGACGCAGCTGTGCTCGCGATCAGAGAATCGCCTCCCCAGCCCGCGTTTGTCGCCAGCAGACTGCTTCCCGAATCAATGCTATAGAGCTGCAGTTCGGGATCCGGGAGGGTGCCCGTAACGCCAAAGGGGACCAGCGCCGGTCCCGAGCCCCGGATCAGGAGGCGTTCCGAGCCCGTCGTCCCCACTCCGCCGATCACGAACCCGGCGATGAGTTGGTTTGCCCCGGTGCCGGCCACGGCCCTGCACGAGATGTTGACGAGTCTGCCGACGTCCGAGGTGCCGCTCAAGGAGAGCGTCGCGGCGCTGCTCGTCATGCTTCCCGCGGCATTCGTGGCGACGCAGGCGTAGGTGCCCGCGTTGGCTGACGTCGCGCCGGTGATCACGAGTTTGGGGCCTGCCGACCCGGCGATGGCGCCGCCATCCGACAGCGGCGTGCCGTTGAAAAGCCATTGGTAGGCGGCCACATTTGATGACGCTCCGAATACGACCGTCGTCCCGCTGGCAATCGCCTGGGAAACCGGGCCGGCCGTGAATTGCGGCAGGCCCGCCGAAGACTGGAAGACAAAATGGGCCGCCGTCAGCGGCGGCAGCACGTAAGTCATCTGGTTGTTCGCAACCGTTGCGGTCGCGCGGGCCGTGATCGCCGGGCCGCTGCCGTCAAACGCATAGACCTTGGCGCTTCCAAAGGCTGCCGAGCCAGCAATCTTGAAGGTCAGGTCGGCCGGCTGAGTGAAGTTCTTGTTCAGCACAACCACGTGAAGCGAGCCGGCCGCGTCGACTGAGGCGTAGGCAGACGTGTTCACCGTGTCCGAGTCCGTCTCGGAAACCGACGTGTCCCCAAACCTCCCGCCCTGCCCGTCGTAGTTCAGGTACAGGTTGAAGGCGGCCGCAGTGTAAACCGGGGGCGGTGAGCCGTGGAGGATCCAGACACAGCCCAGATACACGCCGAATTTCCCGTAGATCCCGAGGACATCGGCCTGGGCTATGCCGCCCGAGATGTCGCTTTCGCCGCCGTAGCTGTATTCGCTGAACGAGAGCTTTGTTCCCGGGCAGCGGGCACTGATCGAGGCCTGGATATTCGGGATCCAGGGCAGGAACTGGGAGTCGTACTGCTGCACCCAGCTGTTCTCCACGTAGGTCTTGTCCCAGAGGACCCGCGGCGCCTGGACCCGGTCCATGTTGGTCGCCGTGTTCGAGAAATCCGTCTGGTTCGTGATGGCGACGTCGGGGCCGGTTCCGGACACGTTCTCGTCGCTGTAGCGGTGGAGGTCCAGGACATCGAGAAGGCGCATTCCCGCCGTGGCGGACGCCTGGTTCATCTGCTCGAGAAAGTAGTCGATGAACCACCGGTAGCCCGTGGAGGCCTGGATCGCCGGCCAGTCGGGCGCGTTCTGGAAGGTGAAGTAGGCCTCGCTTCCGTAGAACACGCCGCCGAGCACCTCCGCGCTCGGATCCATCCGCTTGACCGTGCGGCTGAGCGCCGCGGACTTGGACACAATCTCAGCGCATGTCGTTTGCGCGGGGTGGAGATAAGGGTGCGTCGACGGCCAGAGCGAAGGCTCGTTGTCGAGGTTGTAGCCTTTGACGCCTGTCTTCCCAGATGCGGGACCGTACCGGGTGATGATGAGGTTCAGCAGCTCGTCCATGTACACGGTCCCGTCCGTCAGGTCCGGCGAGGTTGTGTAGACTCCTCCGGGCTTGTTGTTCTGCACGACGTCCCAGCGTGACGAGGGCGCCGTCTGGGCAGCCGTGACAGGACCATTCTCGTCGGCCGCGACATAGCCGGCCATCTGAAGCGTGAGAATCGTGTAGGGGGTGCCCACCGCAAGCGACTGGTCGTGAAACGACGTGAGGGCTATCGCCGGAGTGCCCTGCTCGTTCGCCGGCAGCTGGGAGACTAGGTAGTTGTCACTGTTGTTCAGGTAGTCTGTGCCCGCGTTCGACGCATTGGTCTCCCAATTGTATCCGGTAAGGCGGTTGCCCCCGAACCTGCGCGCGCCGGGTGCCGTCACCCCGGCCAGGTCCTGGTCAGTCCCGTAGACATAGGGGCTGATCGGCATTCTTCCAGAGCCGGTGTCGACGTTGATCTGGACCGGGACGTCGGCAAGGGCGGCAACCGAAGAACCTAGGACGATTATGCTCCAAATTGGGCCTCTATGTGTCATGGATGTGGGGAGTGGCCGCACGGGGTTTCGACAGCCCGGCACTGATATGGTTCAACGCGAAGGCCGGCACGCGTGCCGCCCAGAGGCCGCCTTGATTGCTGAAAAAACACCTCATGCGGCGCCGCGAAACGGGCATGAGGACCGGCGGGGCGTCGCAAAGGCCGCGGTCTTCAAATGGGCTAGTACCTGCCGCCGTTCACCCAATTCCGGTTGTCCTTGTACTGTGCCACCGAGCCCCACACGCCGGGATCCGGGTGAACGCCGATCTCCTTGAAAAGGGGTATGGCCGCCTGGCGGTCCTCGGCG
>Ga0265338_10000496_pt1 | contig 70245 bp, 40 predicted proteins | sample 42126metaG_FD_193579 | JGI IMG/M metagenome (GOLD analysis project Ga0265338, IMG submission 193579) | Rhizosphere microbial communities from Carex aquatilis grown in University of Washington, Seatle, WA, United States - 4-21-26 metaG | ecosystem: Host-associated > Plants > Roots > Rhizosphere...
GTCGTGGCCCATCCGCCGATTTCCTCGCCGGTGCCCGCGCCCGAGCTGACCGGCTGGTACCGGACGCTGCTCGGCCAGCTCGAAGGGCCGCTGATTCTGTACAACATGCCGATGACGACGAAGGTTTCGATTCCGCTGGACGCGGTGGAACAATTGCTGGGGCATCCGTGGCTGGCGGGCATCAAGGATTCGGAGAACAATCCGGCCCGGCACGAGGAGCTGCTCCGGCGCTTCGGCGGCCGGACAGGTTTTTCCATCTTCATCGGCGTCGGCGCGCTCATGGAAAAGGGTTTGAAGCTGGGGGCGCACGGCATTGTGCCCAGCGTCGGGAATTTGATCCCGGAGGTCTGCCAGAACCTGTGCGCGGCGGCGTGGCGCGGGGACTGGCCGGCGGCGAACAATTATTTTTCCCGGATGAACGCCGTGGCGGCCCTGTACCAGAAGGGCCGCACCCTGGACGAATCGCTCTCCGTGCTCAAGGCGGCGGTGAGCTGCCGCGGGCTGTGCGCCCCGCACGTGCTGCCGCCGCTGCGCGCCCTTTCGGAAACCGAGCTCATCGCGTTGCGCATCCAGATGTCCCAATTGAATCTCCTCAACGGAAGCCAATGAAATCACGACCCGTTCTCGGCCTCACGATGGGCGACCCCGCCGGCGTCGGCCCGGAGCTCTGCCTGCGGGCGCTGCGCGACCCCGCCATGCTCCACCAGTGCGTGCCGGTGCTGTTTGGCGATGCGGGTGTTCTGCAGCGCCTGGAAAAGTCGTTGGGCAAATCGCCCTCGTTCTCGTCCTCGAAAACGGGCAAGCGATCAAGGACGAGGACGAGAACGAGGGACGAGGACGAGGGTGTCCACGTGCTTTCCCTGGCGGAATGGGAAAAACTGGATGCAGTTACCGGGCCGCTCATCGTGGATTGCGCGGCCATTGACGCCCGGAAAATCAAGCCGGGCAAAGTCTCGGCGGCCTGCGGCCGGGCCGGGTTTGTTTACATTGAGACGGCGATCCGGGCGGCGCTGGCGGACAAAATTGACGGGGTTGTCACCGCGCCGATTCACAAGGAAGCCCTGCGGCTGTCCGGCGTCAAGCATCCGGGGCACACGGAAATTTTCACCGCGCTGACCGGCGCGAAGCGGAGCTGCATGATGCTGCACTCCGGGGTGCTGACCGTGAGCATGGTCACCACGCACATCGGCTACAGCGAGGTGCCCAAAAAGCTGTCCGTCCGGCGCGTGCTGGATGTCATCGAACTCACCGCCGAGGCGATGGGCTGGATCCTGCGGCGGGCGCCGCGCCTGGCGGTCTGCGGCTTGAATCCGCACGCGGGCGAACATGGATTGTTCGGCCAGAACGAGGAGGAATGGTTTGTGGAGCCGGCGGTGGCGCTGGCCCGAAAGTCCGGCATCGCGGTGGCCGGGCCGCTGCCGCCGGACGCGGTGTTCACGACGGGGCAGCGGAAAAAATACGACGCAATTGTCACGCTGTACCACGACCAGGGGCATATCCCGTTCAAGATGCTGGCCTTCGACACTGGCGTGAACATCACGCTCGGCCTGCCGATCGTCCGCACATCGGTGGACCATGGCACGGCGTTTGACATTGCGTGGCGGGGCGTGGCTGATCCGCAAAGCCTGGTCGCCGCGGTCCGCGTCGCCGCCGGGCTGGCCGCCGGGAGAAAGGCCCGGGTGGGTGGATTATGATCGGGGTGATTGCCGATGATCTGACCGGGGCCGCCGAGTTGGGCGCGGTGGGATTGCGCCACGGGCTGCGCGCGGAAATTCTGGTCAAGGGCGGGCCGAGCGGCGAGGCGGACCTGGTTTGCGTGGACACCGATTCGCGTTCGTGTGCGGCCGAGGAGGCGGGCCGGCGGGCGGCGGCGGCGGCAAAGTTATTGCGCGACGCCAAGGCGTGCTGGATTTATAAAAAGGTGGATTCTGTTTTGCGCGGGCAGGTGACCGCCGAGGTGGAGTCGGTCATGAAGCAGCTCCGGCTGAGGCGGGCGCTGCTGCTGCCGGCCAACCCGTCGCTGGGCCGGAAGATCCGGGACGGGCGCTATTTTGTCCGGGGCCGGCTGATCCACAAGACGGAATTTGCGCGCGACCCGGAGCATCCGCGCACCTCGGCCCGGGTGTTGCAGTTGCTGCATCCTTCGCCGACGACCACGATTTGCGTGAGCAATCTGTGCGATATCCTGCCGGCGACCGGCATTGTGGTGGGAGAGGCGGCGACATCGCAGGACGTTGAACGTTGGGCCTCGGTCCGGGACCCTCGGACGCTGGCGGCGGGCGGCTCGGAATATTTCGGCGCGTTGCTGGCGGCGGAGAAGCGGGAATCGGCCTTTCCGGCGGTCGGGGTATTTCCGGGCGGCACGGTCCCGCGGGAGCTGTTCGTATGCGGTACCGCCTCCCCGTCATCCCGAAAATTTGTGGTGGCAGCGCGGGCGCGGGGGACGCCGGTTTTCTCGCTGCCGCTGGAACTGGCATGGAGTGCCGGGTTCACCCCGGGCGCCGCGGAGGTGATCAGCCAGCGGGTGATGGCCGCGTTCCAATCGGAGTTGCGGGTGATCTTGAACGTGGGGCTGCCGCCGGTGCGCGAAGCCGCGGCGGCCCGGCGGTTGTCGGACCATCTGGTGCAGATTGCCGGGCGGGTGCTCCGCGAAGTGGCCATCGGGCACGTGTATGCGGAGGGCGGCGCCACGGCGGCGGAACTGGTGCAGCACATGGGCTGGGCGCGCCTGAGCGTGTTGCGGGAGGAAGCCCCGGGCGTGGCGACCCTGGCGATTGAGGGCAACGAAGCCCAGTTGCTCACCGTCAAACCCGGGTCGTATGCCTGGCCGGAAAAGTGGACAGAACAAATGACAAACTGTTAGGATGGCCACCATGTCCAAATTGCACGGATCCACAGACAATTTGACTTTTGTCGATCCGTCCCCGATTGCCCGGCGGCTGCTGTGGCATCTTTTTTCGATTGGCTCCCGCCGGCTGGACAAGCCGGACCACCATCAACGCTTTGAGAAGCCGGGTGCCCATCTGTTCTGGGTTCAGTCCGGCGAGGGGGAACTGGAGCACGAAATCGGGCGGTTTGCCCTGGGGCGCGGCAAAAAAATCTGGCTGGTGGACATGGGCAAGCCGCGGACGTACATCCCGGCCCCCGACCGGCATCTCACCATCACCGGCTTCCGGTTTGGCGGACCGGGCCTGGAATTCTGGCACGAGGAAATCCGGGGTGACGGGAACGCGGAATTCGTCCTCGACGACTTTGGTTTCGTCAAACAGGCGTACAATGAATTGCTGAGGCTGGTACGCCGCCGGCCGACCGGCTGGGAATGGCAGATCCATGTCATGATCACCAACCTGCTTGGGGCGCTGCTCATGTCGCGGCATTTTCTGGATTCGCCGCACGCCGAGCTGCCCGAGCCGGTGGTGCGGGTCCTCAACGCCATCTCCGCCAACCCGCTGCGCGACTGGAAGGCCCGGGAGCTGGCGGCGGTGGGCAAGGTCAGCTATTCCGGCCTGCGCGCCCTGTTCCACAAATCCGGGCAGGGAACCGTCCACGAACACATCCAGCGCGCGCGGCTCGACCAGTCGCGCCTGTTGCTGGCGGACAAGCGGCTCTCGGTCAAGGACGTCGCGGCGCAATTGAGCTTTTCGAGCGAGTTTTATTTCAGCCACTTTTTCCGCCACCACACCGGCATGACGCCGACGGAGTTCCGGCAGCATCTGAAAGGGTGAAATGGGAAAACATCGAACGCTGAACATCGAACGCCGAACATCGAACGCCGCGCCCCGGGGCAATTCATTCGGAGTTCGGAGTTCGATGTTCGATGTTCGATGTTTGCTTGCCGCCGCCTTGTTTTGGGCGACACCTTTTGCGCCCGCCCAGGAAACGCAGCGCCAGTATCTCTCCGGCCATGACAAGGACGATGCCGTGCCGTGGAAATTTTCCTGCACCACGGGCGGGCAATCCGGCTATTGGACCAATCTCGTCGTGCCGTCGAACTGGGAACTGCACGGCTTCGGCACCATCAACTATCACCGCGATGCCACCAATCCGCCGCCGGAGCAGGGGCTTTACGAGCACGCTTTCAAGGTGCCGGCCGGCTGGTCCAGGGACCGCGTGTTCCTGGTGTTTGAGGGCGTGATGACCGACACGAGCGCCAGGCTCAACGGCCAGTCCGTCGGGCCGGTGCATCAGGGCGGGTATTACCGGTTCAAATATGAGGTGACCCCATGGCTGAAATTTGGCGCGACCAACCGGCTGGAGGTGACCGTGGACAAACATTCGCAGAACGCGTCCGTCAACCGGGCGGAGCGCACGGGCGATTACTGGATGTACGGCGGCATTTACCGGCCGGTTTATCTGGAGGCCGTTCCGCAGCAGTTCATCGAGCGCACGGCCATTGACGCGCGGGCGGATGGCAGTTTTGCGATGGACGTTTTTGCGGACGGAGTGACGCGGGCCGACTCGGTGGAGGCGCAAATCACCACGCTGGATGGCAAACCGGTCGGCAGTGCTTTTGCCGGACGCATCGAACGGAGCGCCGCTCCCCGACCCGGCGTGAATAAAACGCCCCAACGCGCCGGCCCGGAGACCGGCGCTCCGGAAAGGGTGACGCTCAAAACGCAGGTCAACTCACCGCGCCAGTGGACGGCCGAGACGCCAAACCTCTACCGGGTCGAAGTCCGGCTCAGGCAAAAAGGCCAGGTCATTCATCAGGTCGAGCAGCGCTTCGGCTTCCGGACGTTTGAAGTCCGCGCCGGCGATGGTCTTTATCTCAACGGCCGGCGGGTGGTTCTGAAAGGTTGCAACCGGCACTCATTCTGGCCCGACTCCGGCCGCTGCCTCAGCCCGGCCATCCACCGGCTCGACATCGAGACGATGAAGGACATGAACCTGAATGCCGTCCGCATGTCGCACTACCCGCCGGACGCGGAATTCCTGGATTTGTGCGACGAGCTTGGCCTGTACGTGCTCGATGAACTGGGCGGCTGGCACCGCTATTACGACACCGACCTCGGCACGAACCTCGTCCGTGAAATGGTGACCCGCGACGTGAACCATCCGTCCATTTTATTCTGGGACAACGGCAACGAGGGCGGCTTCAACACGAACCTCGACCAGACTTTTCCCGCCTACGATCCGCAGCAGCGACGCGTGCTGCATCCGTGGATCCCCTTCAACGGCGTGGATACGATTCATTATCCGACCTATGACTTCGTGAAGATCGCCTGCGCGGGCCACCCGGTCTATTTCCACAAGAACGCTTATTTCACCGACACCAACGATCCCGCCAAATACATCTTCATGCCGACGGAATTCCTGCACGGCCTTTATGACGGCGGCGCGGGCGCGGGGCTGGAGGACGTGTGGGCGCCGATGCAGACCAGCCCATATCTGGGCGGCGGATTCATCTGGGCTTTTCTGGATGAGGGCGTTCACCGGGCCGACAATGGAAAGATTGATGTTGCTGGCAATGAAGCGCCGGACGGCATCGTCGGGCCGTATCGCCAGCGGGAAGGGAGCTTTTATGCCATCAAGGACATCTGGTCGCCGATCCAGGTGATGCGTGAAGCCAATGGTTCTTTCACGGTGGAAAACCATTTTGGCTTTACCGACGCAAGCCAATGCCGGTTCACTTGGCAACTGCGCCGGTTCGCGGGGCCATTGGAAGCTGGGCCGGCGGATCGAATCATCGCGCAAGGTGTTGTTCCGGCGCCCGGCATCCCGCCGGGTGGCAAGGGAACTTTGCCGGTGGAACTGCCGGCGAGTTCAACGGAAGCCGACGTGCTGACGTTGCGGGCCAATGACCCCGACGGACGCGAGCTGTGGACCTGGGCCTGGCCGTTGCGGCAACGTGACATTTTGCCGCCGGCGGCCGGCATTGCCGGCCGGGCGGAGACCGTGGGCGGTACGGACGACGGTGTGATTGAACTGGCGGGCAAGGACTTGGTGGTGCGCATTGCCGGCGGCAGCGGCAGCCTGATCGAGGTGGAACGCGCGGGAGAAAGGTTTTCCCTGGCCAACGGCCCACGGATCGTGACGACGGATTCCACATTGAAGAAAGTCGTCTGGCAGCTGCACAACGACGGCTGGCTGCAATGCGATTACACCTACACCGCCGAAGGCACGAACCAGTTCTTCGGGGTCGCCTTTGATTATCCGGAAAACCTGGTGAAGGCGAAGAAATGGCTGGGCGACGGCCCCTATCGCGTCTGGAAAAACCGGCTGCGCGGCCCGACGTTCGGCGTCTGGCAGAATAAATACAACAACACCATCACCGGCTGGCGCGACTGGATTTATCCGGAGTTCAAGGGCTGTTTTGCCAACGTGCGCTGGCTGCAGCTGGACACCCAGGAGGGGCCCATCACGGTGGTGCCGAAGAACATTCCGTACGTGCAGGTGCTGACGCCGGAATGGCCGCCGACCAACCTGGTGGGCAATGCTTCGGCGCCGCTGCCGCAATGCGGCCTCGGATTTTTGGACGCCATTCCGCCGATCGGCAGCAAGTTCCAGGCGGCGGACGCCGTCGGTCCGCAGGGGCAGCCCAATGTGGCGCACGGCGAATATTCCGGGTCGGTCAGCTTCTACTTTGGCAAGCTGCCGTGAGCCGAGAGGGGGCGTTCACGTCAAGGCCATCAGTTTGGAGTTCCGCGATTACGCGGTCCGAACCGCCTGAAGGCGGAACTCCCAACCCGGACGGCTTGCCCGGGTTCGTTTGTTCGTTATCCGCGGCGCGCACGGAGTGACGCGCCCTACCTTGACTCAAACTCGAATTTGCCCGAGGTGACAGCAAAGACCGCGCGGCCGTTTTCGATCCGCAAAAACTCCACCTCCGGGCTTTGTGCCGCCGGCCGACCGTCTTCGGTCACGGATTCCGCCGACTTGGCCGGGACAAAGACGGTTGCGGTCGTGTTGGCGGGGATCGTCACGTTCAACGTGAACCGGTCGCCGTCGCGCTTCCAGTCGCTCACGATTTTTCCTCGGATGGAATCATAGCTGGCCTTCACCCACGTCACGTCGCCGACCGGCTGCGGATTGATGATGATTTTCTTGAAGCCGGGCCCAGCCGGGTCGCAGCCGATGCCGGCGAGGTCGTGATAGAACCATTCCTGGATCTGGCCAAGCATGAAGTGGTCCTGCGAACTGCCCCGCCGCGCGTTCCAGGCCTCGGTCAGGCTCGTGGCGCCATGGTTGAGCTGGTAACCGTAACCGGGCTTGTCCGACTGGTTGTTCATGTCGAAAATCACATCCGAACGCCCGCCATCGGCCAGCGCGCGGAGCAGGTAGCGGTAGCCGACGTCGCCGGCAGTGAGCGCGTTGGTGTGGGCGCGCACGTCCCGCACGATGGCGTCCAAAACGCCGGCGCGATTGGTGGCGTCCACGAGCCCCATGACGAGCGGGATGGCGTTGGCGCATTGCGATCCGGTGGCGTAGCTGCAGTTGGTGGGGTTGAAGAATTCCTGGTTGAACGCGGCATAGATTTGTCCGGCCTGGCTTTCCAGTTGGGTGGCGGCGTTGGTTTCACCGAGCAGGTCGGCGATTTGCGACAGCACCCAGGTGTCATAATAATAAAAGGCGGTGGCGGCCAACGCGACCGGGGTGAGTTGCGCGATGCCGGGGGCTTTTGGGCCGAGATCGTACCAGTCGCCGAGGCCGTGATTGACGATGTTGTTGCTCGCGGTGGTGCCGAGGTAGGCCACGTATTTCTTCATCACGCCGTAATGGCGCCGCAGCATTTCCCGGTCGGCGTCAAATTCATATTGCTGCCAGGGCACGATGATGCCGGTGGCGCCCCATTCCAGCGAATCACGGAAGCTGCCCTGGAACACGGTGTATTCGGGCGCGGTGGTCGGGATGAGGCCGTTGTCGAGCTGCGAATCGGCGATGTCATTGAGCGTCTTGGTGAACAATTGCGCCAGGTCGAACTCGTAGCGCAAGGCCGGGCCGTTCAGATGGTCCTCCTCCAGCCAGCCGAGCTTTTCGCGGTGCGGGCAGTCGGTCATGACGCTCACCATGTTGTTCCGCTGCGCCCACCGGACGAGGGTGCGGATGCGATTGAACAGCGGGTTCGAACATTCGAATTGGCCCACCGGGGCCGCATTGGCGTGAACCACCTGTCCGGCGATGGATTTGATGCGGGGCAGCTCTCCGTTGGTCTCGGCCGGGCTGAACTGCGCCTGCACGTAGCGGCAGCCGACGTAAAAAAACTTGGGCGACCACGTTTCGGCGCCGCCGGTGGCTTTGGTGAATTCGCACCACACCGGGCCGCGCCGCCCCACGCCCATCGAACTCTGGCTGATCGCGCCGTCCTCGTTGGTCAATTCCGCCGGCATCAGCCGCACCCGGCTGCCGGCTGGGCCGCTGACTTGGATTTGCAGCACGTGTGCGGCATTCTGGCCGAGGTCGAAAACCACATCGCCGTTGGTCAGCGTGTGGGTGGCGACCGGCGGATGGATTTCAAATCCGCGGATAGGCGGCGCGGCGCAAGAAAGTCCCCGGAGTTCACCGCCGGGGCCGTTCACGACCAGCGCCGGCTGCCACTTGGAATCGTTGAAATCAGGTTTGTCCCAACCCGGTTGCACGAGCCGCGCGTCGAGATCTTCGCCGCCGTAAATCGAGGAAAAGGGAATCGGGCCGGGCGCGCTACGCCATTGGTCGTCGGTGCCGATGATTTCCACCGAGCCGTCGGAGTATTCCAGGCGGATCTGGGCGATGGCCTTGAGCGGGCCGAACGAGCCCTTGAATTTCGTGAAGCGCGGGCCGCCGTGGACGTTGTACATGCCATTGCCGAGAAACAGTCCGGCGGCGTTCTTGCCCGGGCGCAGCAGCGCCGTGATGTCGCGGGTGTCGTAGAGGCAGGTCTTGTCGTATTTGGTCCAGCCGGAGGACAGGTAATCGTCGCCGGCCTTTTTGCCGTTGAGGGTCAATTCATACTGGCCGAGGCCGCAGACATGGATCAGAGCGGATTTGAGGCCGGGCTTGACGGTGAACTCGCGGCGCAACAGGAGCGTTTCAAAATTGGTGGTCGGGAAGGTGATCCATTTGGCCTGCCAGTCAGCGGGGTTGAGCACGCCCATCGTCCAGTGGGCCGGCTGGCTCCACGCGGAAACCTTTCCGTTCAGGTCCCAGGCGCGGACCTTCCAAAAAACCTCCTGGGATGATTTCAACGGCTGGCCGGCGTAGGGAATCTGGATGGTGTCATCAGATGGAACCCTGCCGCTGTCCCACAAATCACCTTGATCCTGCTTGAGCCGGGCGGGGGATGACGCGGCGAGGATTTGGAAGGCGGTTTGTTTCTGGCCGCGTTCCTTGCTCTCGACCGTCCAGAACAGACGCGGGTTAGGGGAGTCCACGCCCAGGGGATTGACGGCGTAATCGCAGCGCAAATCGGCGGGCGACAGGGCGGCAGCGTGCGATGCCAAGGTGACCCATAAGACCCATGCGGCTAATATTATTTTTTTCATGGTGAAAGCAAATCCCGGAACGAGGTTTCCAGTCCGGCGGCATCCTTGATTTTTCCAGAAACGAGCGGGCCGTTGTTTTCCCACCGGTTGCCGGGGCCGTTGGCGTTCTTCAGGAATTTTTCCGCCGGACACCAGTTGTCGCGGACGGTCGTCAATGATGAGCCTTCGTCGAGGTAGAGATAAAACCAGTGGTCCGGGTCGGGAACGTAAGGACTCATCACGATGTCATGGATGAAATTCTCGCTCACCACCGTGCCGGGCTGCGCGGAAAGCAAGTAGATGGCCGCGGTGTCACCCAGGTGCGTGGCGACATGATGAATATGGTTGGCATAAATGACATTGTCGTGCATGCAATTGGTCAGCCGGGTCCAGCCCCAACCCGCGCTGATGCCGGTGTAAGGCAGATTGCAGACCTCGTTGTGCTGGATGGCGGTTTGGCGGACATAACCGGCGATGATGCCCACGCAGCCCCAGTCTTCCGTGCCGCAATCCGTCACGAAGTTGTTGGCGATGGTTTCGTGCGTGCAGATTTCGCGCTCATCCTTCGGATGGTAGGCAATGTGTGTTTCCATGCCGGGGTCGGCGAACTTGCCCAGTTGGATCCCGTTCCCGCCGAGATCGCGGAACACGCAACCTTCAATCAGATCGTCGTGGGTGCCGGATTGGACGTCCAGGCCCGCCGAGGCCATATGCTCGAACTGGCAACGCTCGAAGGCAATATGGTCCGCATTGATGACGGAAACGCCGCCGGGGGCCCGGCCGAGCCAGATTTGATTGTCCAACTTGGGCCGTTCGGCGGTGCCTTTGGGTTTTAAGCGGTAGGTTTCCAGCATGAACATGCTCGCCTGGATCGGGACATGTCCGGCTTGGGATGGGCGCAGCCAGGTGGCGTACTCAAAACGAATGCCCCGGAAGGAGAGATGTTCCACCGGCTGGTCCGGAGTGCCTTCGATTTGCAGAATATTTTCGAGTGCCGGGACGGCAACCTTTGCCTGCGTCAGGTCTTCGCCGGGCCGCGGCCAGTAATAAATTTTTCCGGCAACCGGATCCGCAAACCATTCTCCGGGTGAATCGAGAAATTCCATCGCGTTGGCCAGAAAAAAGGGTGTTTGATAATTGGTGTTTACCTCCACCGGCGGCCAGGGATGCTCAAACTCGATCTTGCTTTCCGGCTGATAAAAGGTCAGGCCGACCCCATTCGTTTCGAGGCGCAGGGATTTCACGCGCAGCACGGCAATTTCCCAGACTTGATCGATGATCATTTCCAGTTGCGCCGGATTGCGGACGGCGCCGAGGGCGGAGGTTGAGACCCAGGCTTCCTGGTTGGTTTTGTCCCACCCGGCCAGCCGGTTCAGCGTGTCGCCGTTCGGCTCGCGGGCGCGGACGGCCTTGCGGTCGTTGACCCAAAGCTGGCGGAATTCGAAAGGACGTCCGCCAAATTTCGGCGCATCGGCCACCCAGACCTGGCCGTGTGCGGCCTCCGGCAAACCGGGAACTTCACCGTCCAGTTTCTTCCAGCCTTCGATCCAAACGCCGCCGCTCACGACCGGCTGTTCGTTGGTGGCGGCCTCGATCAGCGTGGGACTGGTTTCCGTGCCGGAATCTTCCGGGCGGAAGAACAGCGGGCTTTCCAGTTGATAAACCCCGCCGCGCAAAATGATGTGCACCGGTTCATTGGTGTTCACCTGATTCAGCCGCCGCAGTTCGCGCGCCTGCCGCTGGGCGGCGGCGATGGACGCGAGCGGCTGCGCCTGGGCGCCGGGATGAGTGTCGCTGCCGTCCGGCGCGACCCAGACCTCCGCGGCGGCGGCCGACAGGACCGAGAGGCAGAACAAAATCAGGATGCGAAATATTTTATTCACGTGTCTTGCGTGATTCTAAACCACCATCCAAAGTCTTACAAGACGGGCTTATTCAAATCACGATTCGAGTCCTTCGATCTTGAGGGCGCAGGCGAAGTCACACGGTTTTTCCGCCGGCAACTGGACGGTGAGCCCGGTGGCGTCGTGTTTCCACGGCAAAGTGTTTTCGTTGCCCAGCAGTTTGACCTGCTGGATTTTGCCCGTGACGTACGGCCGTTCGGTGGCCAGCGGAGCGATGGTCAACTGCGATTGCTCCGGCCAGCCCAGGAAAAAGGCGTAAAGTGTTTTGTCCCGGGTGGTGAACCGCACATCATCGGCCGTGTAATCCACCCGGTTGTCCTCGTTGCGTTTTTGTTTCGGGTCGGGTTTCACGAGGTTCGGGCCTTCGCCGAAAACCTTCCACGGTCGCGTCCCGTGGATCGCCTCGCCGTTGACGTTCATCCAGGCGGTGATGGCGGCGAGGATATTTTGTTCCTCCGCGTCGAGCGCGCCCTGGCGGTTCAGCGGGAAGTTCAGGAGCAGGTTGCCGTTGCGGCTGACCACGTCCAGCAGGATGTCCATGACGCGCTTGGGTGTCTTGTACGTGACGTTGCGGTCGTAATGCCAGTGGCCGATGCAGGTGTCGGTCTGCCACGGTTGCGGCCAGACGCCGTCCACCACGCCGCGTTCCTTGTCGAACACACACATGCCCGCCTGGGAATCCGCTGCCCGTTTGCTGGTGTAGACCGCCTCCAGCCGGCCGCCGTGCTGCTGGAGGTTTTGATTGTAAAAGTGGGCGACGAGTTCCCGGCCCCATTCTTCGAAGGGCATCTGGCCGTCGCTGTAAAGCAGGTCCGGCTGGTGCTGGTCCACGAGGTCCTGGATGCGCAGGAACCAGTGGCGTTTCCACCAATCCGGGATGTTGTCCTCGTCCCACGGCAGTTCCCGGTAAATGTCCGGGCAGCCGCCGTAGAGATCGTTGTATTTCGGATCAATGCCGTCGTAAGGCCGGCCGGCGAGCGGGCCGGTCAGGTCGCTGGCGTGCGCGACGGACATCCATTTGTAGGCCATCCAGAGATGGTCGCTCACGCCAAACTTGAGGCCGTGTTTCAGAGCTGCCTGACGGAACAGGCCGACAACATCTTTCTTCACTCCCATCTTCGCGGCGTTCCAGCGCTGATATTTCGAGTTCCACAGATCGAAGTTGTCCACATGCACGCCCAGGCTCATGAAATATTTCGCGCCGGCTTTTTTATAAAGATCGACCAGGTGGTCCGGATCAAATTGCTCGCCCTTCCAGGTGGGGATGATGTCCTTGTACCCGAATTGGGTGGGATGACCATAGCGTTCAAGGTGGGATTTGTATTGTCGGGTGTCCTGGAGATAGAGGTTGCGCGCATACCAGTCGCCGTCCTCGGGTGCGGATTGCGGACCCCAATGCGCCCAGATGCCGAACTTGGCATCGCGAAACCATTCCGGGCAGCGATAAGCGGCGAGCGATTCCTGCGTGCCGGCGAACGGCCCGGCGGAATTCGCCGCCGGTCCGGCCAGGGCCCGGGTGATGGAATAGGCGGGCAGGGCGCCGGCGAGAAGCTGGATGGCCGAGCGGCGGGTGATGCGCATGAGAATTTTCTTTGTGGCAACCTTAGCCAATCGTCCGCCGTCTTTCAATGCGGGTTTGTGCAGTTGCGGTTGGCCGGCCCAAAGCTATAATCGCCGTGCCGTTCGCAATTTTTTATGAGATCCATTCATTGCTCCACCTTTGTTCCCGCCCGGCTGCTGGCGGGTTTTTTTTGCCTGGCCGCCATGGCCCCCGCTTTTGCCGCCACCGCCGTCATCGGCTTGCGCTGCGAGAACCGGGACAATCCGCCCGGCATTGATGCGCTCCAACCCAGGCTGAGCTGGGTTTTGGATTCCGATGAACGCGGCCAGCGCCAGACCGCGTATCAGATTCTCGTGGCCGGCAGTGCGGAGAATCTCAAGGCCGGTCAGGGCGATTGGTGGGACAGCGGCAGGGTCAATTCCGACCAGTCCATCCAGGTGGGTTACGCGGGCAAACCGCTCGTGGCCAACGTGCAATGTTTCTGGAAGGTCCGCGTGTGGGACAAGGACGGCAACGCATCGGAATGGAGCCCGCCGGCGTCATGGACGATGGGGCTTTTCTTCAAGCCGGGCAACCCGCCTTCGCCGGGCGGCTCCGGCGCGGCGAGATGGATCGGCCTGGATGGCGAGAACGTGACCAATTATCTCACGAACACATCGTGGATCTGGTTTCCGGCCGGCGAGCCGGCAAAATCCGCCGCGCCGGGTTCGAATTATTTCCGTCGCGCGTTTGTTCTGCCGGACATGGCCATCCAGCGCGCCCGCATCCTCTTGACCGGCGACAATGAGGTCAAGGGATTCATCAATGGGCGCGACATCGGCGGCCGGAACAATCCCCATATCGTCCGCGACCAGGACATCACGTACCGCCTCGAACCGGGCACGAACCTCATCGCCCTGATCGGGATGAACAAGGGCGCCGCGCCAAAACCGGCGGGGGTCATCGCGCAGCTGGAGGTGGAGTTTCGAAACGGCGACACGCTGGTCATCCCCACCGACGGGCAGTGGAAGGCTTCCGACAAAATGACCAACGGCTGGAACGAAATTGGCTTTGACGATTCCGGCTGGGTGATGGCGACCAATCTCGGCCCGGCCGGCATGGAACCGTGGGGCAATGTCCGCACGTCCGAGCCGCGCCGGCAGCCGGCGCGCTGGTTGCGCAAGGAATTTGCGGTGGACAAGAAGATCAAGCGCGCAACGGTTTCCTTCTCCGGCCTGGGCTGGTCGGAGCTGTACCTCAACGGCAGCAAGGTTGGCGACCATGTCCTGTCCCCGGCTTTTGCCCAATACAACCAGCGCGTCTTTTACGTGACCTACGACGTTACGAAACAATTGCAGCGTGGCAAGAATGCCCTGGGAGTGGTTTTGGGCAACGGACGTTATTATGCCGACCGCAGCCGGGTTTACACGGGCACGGCGGATTTCGGCTGGCCCAAACTGCTGCTGCAACTGCGCCTCGAATATGCGGACGGCACGGCGGCGGACGTGGTCAGCGACGAATCGTGGAAGCTGACCACCAACGGGCCGATTGTGGCCAACAACGATTACGACGGCGAGGAATACGACGCGCGCGGGTTCAACGGCTGGAGCCAGCCGGGCTTTTTTGATCAATCCTGGCTGCCGGCGCAAATCGTTGAAGCGCCGCCGGGCGTCGTGGCGGCGGAAATGATCGAGCCGATGCGCGTCACGGAGACGTTGAAGCCGGTGGCAATATCCCAACCCAAGCCGGGGGTTTACATTTTCGATCTGGGCCAGAACCTGGTTGGCTGGTGCCGGTTGCACGTGAGCGGCCCGGCGGGCACGAAGGTCACCCTCCGTTTTGCGGAAACCCTCCAGCCGGACGGGACGCTTTATATGGCCAACCTGCGCGGCGCGCAGGTCACGGACACTTACACGTTGAATGGCCGCGGCGTGGAAACCTGGGAGCCGCGCTTCACAACGCATGGCTTCCGGTATGTGGAACTGAGCGGCTATCCCGGCGAACCGCCGCTGGAGGCGATCGAAGGCCGCGTCGTCAATGACGATCTGGAAACGGCGGGCACCTTTGACTGTTCCAACCCGCTGCTCAACCGGATTTACCGCGCCATGGTCTGGGGCGTGCGCGGCAATTATCACAGCATCCCGACCGACTGTCCGCAGCGCGACGAGCGGCAGGGCTGGCTGGGCGACCGGTCGGAGGAATCGCACGGCGAAACATATATGTTCGACAACGGCCCGCTTTACGCCAAGTGGGTGCAGGACATGGCGGACGCCCAGCGCACCAACGGCAGCGTGCCGGACATCGCCCCGGCCTATTGGCAGATTTATTCGGACAACGTCGTCTGGCCCAGCAGCGGCATCATCATTCCGGAAATGCTGCGCCAGCAATACGCCGACACGCAGACCCTCGCGGGCCATTATGCCAGCGCCAAAAAGTGGATGGATTTCATGGCCGGTTATGTCAAGAACGGCCTTATTTCCAGGGACACCTACGGCGATTGGTGCCTGCCGCCGGAAGACCCGGCGTTGATTCATTCCCGGGACCCGAAAAAGGAGACGGACAAGACGCTGCTGGCGACGTCGTATTTTTACCACGACCTCTGCCTGATGGAACACTTCGCGAAGCTGCTCGGAAAAACCGATGACGCCCGGCGGTTTCACGAGCAGGCCGAAGCCATGAAGACCGCGTTCAACCAGAAATTCCTGAATCGCCAGCTTGGCCAGTATGACAACGGAACGCAGACCGCGAGCGTGCTGCCGCTGGCGTTCGGCCTCGTGCCGGACGACCTGCGCGCGCGGATTTTCCAGCATCTGGTGGACAAGATTGAGAAGGAAAGCCGCGGCCACATCGGCACGGGCCTGGTCGGCGGACAGTATTTGATGCGGGTGTTGTCCGATAACGGGCGGCCGGACCTGGTTTATACGATGGCGACGCAGACGAATTATCCCGGCTGGGGTTACATGGTGGAGCAGGGCGCGACCACGATCTGGGAGCTGTGGAACGGCAACACCGCCGACCCGGCCATGAACTCCGGCAACCACGTCATGCTCATCGGCGATTTCGTTATCTGGCTCTACGAGGACCTGGCCGGCATCAAGCCCGACGCGGACCAGCCGGGCTTCCAACACATCATCCTGAAGCCGCTGCCGGTGGGCGATTTGAAGTTCGTCAAGGCCACGCACCGTTCGCCCCACGGCTTGATCGTGAGCGACTGGAAACGGGACGGCGGAAATTTTGACTGGCAGATTGAAATCCCGGCGAACACCACCGCGACCGTGTTTGTGCCGGCGAAAAGCCTGGACGGCGTCTTCGAAGGCGGCCAGTTTGCGAAGACCGCCGCCGGCGTGAAATTTTTGCGAATGGAAGGCGGCCGGGCCGTCTTCAATGTCGGCAGCGGCAAATATCACTTTGTCAGCGAATGACGATGCGATTGAAAAGACGCCCATTTTTGCCGGCCTGGCTCGTTCTGGCGGGGTTGCTGGCCGCGCCCGGTGCCCGGGCGGGTTCCCTGCCGCCGCGGGAGCAAATCCTGCGCGACATGGAACTGGCGAACAGTTACTTCACGAACAAGTGGCCCTCACCCGGTTGCACCAATTGCCTGCCGGGAAGCCGCCCGAGCAACATCTGGACGCGAGGGACCTACTTCGAGGGCGCCCTGGCGTTGTACCGGATCAATCATGCTCCGGAAATCTACCAGTACGCGGTGCAGTGGGGTGCGTTCCATGACTGGGCGCTGCGCTACGGCGACGCCGATCTCGATCCCAACAGCCAGTGCGCCCTGCAAAGCTACATCGAGCTTTACCAGCTCGATCTTACCCGGTCGAACCGGCTGACGCATGCCATCAGCAACGCAAACCACTGGATCGGAACCACCAACCTCAACCGCCTGACGTTTGTGGATGCCATTCACATGTCGATGCCCACGCTTGCCAAACTCGCCGCCCTGACCGGCAACACCAATTACGCGGACCGGATGCATGGCTATTTTGATTACATCAAGAATGTGCACGGCCGCTCCAATGGCCTTTACAACACCACCGATCATCTCTGGTGGCGGGACACGAATTTCATGGCCGACTACCGGGCGTCGGACGGCACCACGCAGAAATGTTACTGGTCGCGAGGCAACGGCTGGGTCTTTGTCGCCCTGGCCCGGGTCATGGATGTGCTTCCACCGTCCGACCCGTATTATGCCGGTTATCTGCAGACCTTTCAGCAAATGGCTGCGGCCATCAAGGCCGTGCAGCGGCCGGACGGATTCTGGAACGTCAATCTCGGTTATGCCAACGACCATCCCGGTCCGGAAACCAGCGGCACGGCGATGTTCACCTATGGACTGGCCTGGGGAATCAACAAGGGCTATCTCGACGTTTCTGCGTACCGCCCCGCGGTCATCAACGGGTGGAACGCCCTGGCCACCGACGCGCTGCATCATGCGCGGGGCGCGAACAACGGCTTTCTGGGCTATGTGCAGGGCACGGGCGACCGGCCCGCCAGCGGCCAGCCAGTCACTTACAACCGCGTGCCCGATTTCGAGGATTACGCTTTGGGCGCTTTCCTGCTGGCCGGCAGCCAGGTCTATGCGCTTGACGGGGTTGCGACTTCGAGCAACGCGGTGCTCCATGTGAATTGACGAACCGCATGAATGACAGCTCAGCCGGCCTGGTCCCTTTGTTGCTTTGTTTTTCACCCACAATCCGTTCGCGTTGCCCGGGGTGTTTCGCTAAGTTTCCTGCGTATGACCCATGCTGCCTGCTGTCGGTTCCTGATCGGACTTGTGCCGGCCTTGCTCCTTGGCGCCGGCTGCGTGACGGCCGATCATTCGTCCGCCATCCTCAAATCCGAGTTCATCTACGAAACCGCGCCTTTTCCGTCGTGCCATGCCTCGACCATCACCGAGACGAAATCGGGTCTGGTGGGCGCCTGGTTTGGTGGCACGCGCGAACGCAATCCCGATGTGTGCATCTACGTGTCGCGAAACGAGGATGGCCGGTGGACGGCGCCGGTGGAAGTGGCGAACGGCACCGGTTTTGCCACCAATCGCTTGCCGTGTTGGAACCCGGTTTTGTTCCAGCCCAAAGCCGGGCCGCTGCTGCTGTTTTACAAGGTCGGCCCGAGCCCGGCCTTGTGGTGGGGCATGCTGACGACCTCCGCTGATGACGGCCGAACGTGGTCCGAGCCGCAGCGTTTGCCGGAGGGAATTCTCGGCCCCATCAAAAACAAGCCGGTGCAGCTGGCGAACGGCGACATCCTTTGTCCGTCGAGCACGGAAGGCGAGGGTGGCTGGCGGGTTCATTTCGAGCGCACTAGCGACCTGGGCCGGACCTGGCAGGCCACCGCGCCGGTAAATGACGGCAAGGAAATCGGCGCCATCCAGCCGAGCCTGCTCTTTTATCCCGGGGGCAAAATGCAGGCGGTCGGGCGGACCCGGCAGGGGAAACTATTCCAAATCTGGTCGGACGACACCGGCCTGACCTGGGGCCGGATGACGTTGATGTCGCTGCCGAATCCGGATTCCGGCACGGATGCCGTGACGTTGAGGGACGGGCGCCAGCTTTTGGTCTACAACCACAACACGAAGGACCAGACCGGCAACAAGGGCCGCAGCCCGCTGAACGTCGCGCTTTCAAAGGACGGCCGGACTTGGCGGGCCGCCCTGGTGCTGGAAGATGATCCGACAGCGCCCAACGGCTTTGCCTATCCGGCGGTGATTCAGACCCGCGATGGTCTGGTTCATATCACCTACACCTGGAAACGCGAGCGCATCAAACACGTGGTCGTCGATCCGGCGCAACTGAAGTCGCGGCCCATGCCGCAGGGCAAATGGCCGGGGTAACGGCTGGACCATGGAAACCGGGCCGGCCGGGGTTTGGCTGGCGGGTTGGCGGTCTTGCTCCGCCGCAGGGTCGATGCAAAAGCCGGCTTGTTTTTTTCCAGCCGGGTCGTATAGTACAGTGTACGGCGATATAGGAATCAATCAAGTCGCGTTGTCATTTTTCGCAAGCGATTTGTTACTTTTTACATTACGCATTCCATTACGATGTGCTAAATAACTTATAGTCAATTCCAATAACCCAGTATGTACATGTCCACGACTGATTCAGCGTCCCTGCCCCGGCGTCAAGATGGTGTTTGGCCGGGCGTCTGTTCCCAGCTGCGCCGGTCCGGCGCTTTTACCCTCATTGAACTGCTGGTGGTGATTGCCATCATTGCCATTTTGGCGGCCATGTTGCTGCCGGCGCTGGCCGGGGCAAAAATTAAGGCGCAGGGTATTCAATGCATGAGCGACGGCAAGCAGATGAACCTGGCGTGGACGATGTACAGCGGCGAATATAATGATCTTCTTGTTCCCAACGGCTCCGGCGGCAATTGGGTGCCCAGTTCCCCCGGGCTGGATTGGGGGACTTCGACTGCCAACACCGACCTGGCGGCGCTGGTGGATCCAACCGCATTGCTGTCACCGTTCATTAGAAATCCGCGTATTTACAAATGTCCTGCCGATACCGGCCAGGCGCAAAACGGGGAGCGGGTCCGGAGTCTTGCTTTGAACGCTTCCCTGGGTGGGAAGCCGACCGATGTTAAATCGGATCCGCAAGGGCGGGTTTTTACCTGGAATGGGAATGGTGCCACGAAGGATTCGCAGCTGATAAAACCGGGCCCGGTCAACATATTTACGTTTGTGGATGAGCATGGTGACAGTATTGACGACGGTGTTTTCCATCTCGACCCGGGACAGGATACCAGCGCCAGTGGCACGTCGATTTATTGGCGGAACATGCCGGCCAATTACCACAATGGAGCTTACAGCGCGTCTTATGCCGACGGCCATTCGCAAATCGTCCGGTTTCTGGAGCGCAGCGCCAGCAAAAAGTTTGGCAGCTCGCTTTTGCCGGTGGTCCCGAAGGTAGCCTACTCCTTCCTGAACAATTACAACGGTTCCTCCTGGTTTTCCGGAGGACACTATCAGGTTATTACCAGCCGGGACTACAACACGCTTGATGACCAGGTGCCTTTCCAATAAGCAAACCGAACCAACTCCGATCTGAAGTTTTTGACTCTGTATTTAAAGTTAGCCCAACCCCAACCCCAGCAAGCAAGTTATGAACAAACCCAACCTAATCCCCAATTGCCTCAATTGGTTCACACCGGGTGTGAAACCGTCAATCTGGCAGACCAAGTTCACACCGGTTTTGGCGCTGCTGGCATTCGTTGCCGGCCTGCTGCTGGCGCTGCCGGCATCGGCGCAAACAACCATCCGGCCATACAATGTTCGGTTCGAGGTGCAGCCCGGTTACATCGGCACGATCTATTTGACGAACAACGCCATGCGAATCTACACCAATGGCGCCACCTCCTACACACTCAAGCCCGATGGCACCAACTACTGGGATATCACTCCCGTGAATGTGAGCATCTCGGGCGCGCCAGCCGGCTGTACGGCCTCCTTGGTGGATCTTGGTCTGGTGAACCCGATCGGCGCCATACCGGTCAACGGCCTGAACATCACCAACAGCACCTTGTCAAACACCAACCTGATTGTGAAACTGGTTTTCGATGGTTCTCAAGTCTGCGGTGTTTCCACCCTGGCCATCAGCACGACGGGCGGAAACACGAACGGTTATTTTCCGCTGATGTTGGAAGTCGCAAAAATTTGGAATGGAGCGACCAATGCCGCACTCAACGGCGTCGGCCTATGGTCGGATTCAGCGCAATGGCTCGGAGGCGGTATCGTTGCGAATGACAACGTGGTTTTCACCGACTTGGGAACGCAAACCAACAGTATATTCAACGGCACAACTTCCACCAATCAGCTGACCAACAGCATCATTGACGGCGACTATACCATCGCGTCCCTGCGTTTCTCCCAGACGAATGGCTCTGCGGGCGCCACGCTGGTAAATTCCATCTGGCATAACCTGTATATCAATCCAGGCAGGACCCTGGCCATCAAGGGCAATGCCGGTTTCAGCATGCTGCGGGACATTACCTACCAGGCTACCAAAATGACCGTGACCATTTTCGGCACGAATGGAACCCTGATTCAAACGAACGAGAACTCAAATTTCTCAATGCTGGTGGACGGTCAGGCGGCGGACGTGTTGGATATGTCCGGATTGGGCAACCTGTACCTGAATGTCAACCGGGTGGTGCTGGGCGACTGTGAAGCGTACCCGAATTATTTGAATCTATTCACGAATGGTTTTGCGCCGAACAACACCACCATGGGTGGCGCATTGCCGATGAGAATGCTGCCGGTTTGGAACATGGCCTTGACCAACTTTGTCCGGGCGGTTTACGCGGATCCTTACAATTATAATAACGCCTTCTCCCGTTCTTATGCCGTGGAAATCGGCCGCAACAATTATGGCGGCGGAAGTTCCGCAGCCACCCACGTGCTCAACCTGGGAACCACCAATGCGTTCTATGTAGATAGTGTTTGCGTTGCGGGATATGCCTCGCTGGGCGGGGCTATGCAGTTTCAAAGGACTAATTCCTATGCCGTGTTCCGCAATACCAACGGCGGGCGCATGTCCATCTTTGCCACCGCTGACGCAGCCGGGACAACCATCCCACAGTCGATTTCAACCGCCGCACCGGTGCTGACCACCGACAACACCAAATGCGCCAGTCCCGGCGTGGACTTCAGCCGGGGCACAGTGGATATGCTCGTGGACCGACTGTACCTGTCCATGGACCGCGGAAATGTGACGAGTTCCGGCAAAGGCGATTCGCAGACAGCTTTTGTCCTTTCCAAAGGCATCATTGATGCGAATACGGCGATCTTTGGCTACCAATCGCAGGGCAACCAGACCAATGCGTCTTATTGTTTAGCGGAGGTAACCGTGAGCAACACTGCGGTGTTGAAAGTGAATGGCACATTGTCTCTCGGATTCACCACCGCCTCCGCGGGGGACGTCTCCACCCCGCAAAATGGATATGGTCGGCTTACCATTGGGCCCGGCGGTACGGTGATGGCAAGCAACATTGATGTCGGCGGCGTTACCAAATCCTCCGGCGGGACCTCCGGCAAAGGCAATAACATTATCATGCTGACTGGCTCCACGTTGATTGTCTCCAACAACATTGGTTCTTCTGCTCCTAATGGTGCCGCGGGAACCTTGAGCATGGCTGGCAATTGCACCAACAAGCTCTTCATTGACGGCTCGCTCTCGAATCCCTATGTATATGCGACCAACCTGACCACGGCCGGTGCGGGCAATACGATTTTCATCGGCGGGATCAAAAACATCTCGTCCTACCCGGCAACGCTGCACCTGATGGCTTATGTTGGAGCCACGCCGCCGTCCTTTGGCCTCCGGATGCCGCCAGGATTCGTCGGTTCCGGTTCCCTGGTTCCGGCTGCCACCTTCCCCGCCGGCTTTAATGCCGGCATTGATCTTGTCATCAGCACCAATCCTCCCAAGAACCTGCTGTGGGCGGGTGGCAATGGGGTTTGGGACAACACCACCAAGAACTGGAAGGACTTGAATAATTCCGGCACCTTGACCAACTTTATCAATGGAGACAACGCCTGTTTCGATGACAGCTCCGGCTCGAGCATCAGTCTGGATCCGACCAGTTCACCTTTGCTTCCGGCCGCGATCAACATGACCAACAACACCCTCGATTTTGTGTTTAACGCGTCGGCTGGCGCGGACGTGGAAGGCAGCGGCGCGTTCAACAAGTGGGGCACCAGAAACGCGCAAATTGACGCTTCGTTGAAGATTCCCGTCCTGCTCAATCAGGGTACGGTGACCGGCAGCGGGACCATTTACGGTGCGAGCACCGCTTTTGGCACCACGCTGACCTACGGGGGCACCGTCAACGGCAGTATTTCTGTTGGCGGCATGGTCACCTTCCTTAACAGCAGTACCATAAGCGGCCAATTGACGGTGCTGACGAACGGGATTGTGCTGAACGATTCGCCCAGTGTGAATCTTAACGGCAGTCTGGCGCTCCAATCCGGGGCGTACCTGACCAACACGATAAACGGTCTCATCGATAATTTCACCGCGGGCACTGTCGCTACCAATGCCATGCTGGCCAATAGCGGCAAGTTGGGTGATGTCAATATCAACAATTTGACCGTGAACGGCACGTTGCAAGACATGGGCGCGGGAGACAATGATTACCTGACGGTGAATACATTGACGATTGGTCCGGGCGGCTTGTTCCTCCCTGGCGGCAACAACCTTGGAGTTACCACGGTGTTCAAAACAGGTCCAAGTGGAACCGGTTTGTTCCCCGGGGCGATCCTTTTGCAGACCGGATCCAGCACCCTGCTGCAGTTGAATCCTGTAACTCCTACAAACACCGTGTTGCTTGGTTTTGCCAACTCGTTTGGGGCAAGTTCCTCCAGACAAACTCAAGTTGGAGCCACGCTCATTCTTACCAATGTGACCGGCTCGTCATTTGTCGCCGGCCAGCTTTTCCGGCTGTTTGCCAACCCGAACTACGGCGATATCGCCAGCACCGGAACCTCCACCAATACCTTCCCGGTGATCGTTCCCGCGACGCCCGGGCCGGGACTTGCCTGGAACCTGCGGTATCTTTGGGCCACGACCAATGGAGTCAACGGCTACATCGGCGTTGTGAATGCCAATTCGGGTGTGAACCTGACGAACAGCTTCAGCCTCCTCGGAGGAAGCAACGTGGTGGCCCAGTTCTCCTGGCCGACTGCCGATTATGGCTGGCGGTTGCAGAACCTGGTCAGTCCGATGACGAATGGCCTGACTCCCAACACCAACTATGTCTGGACGGGCATTGATGGTTCCTGGACGAACACCACCATGACGATTACCAATAAGGTGGATGCGGCTAACAGCGTGTTTTACCGGTTGGTGTTCCCGTAAGGGCGTGTAAAGCGCGTGCCTTTGGTTTGGTTGCAAAGCCGGGGTTAAGCGGAAGCTTGACCCCGGCTCGTTTTTGGGCCGGCACAATTGAAAAATTGTCGGCTGGGTATAACCACGAAGGGTCCGCCAGCGTCTACTCAACCTTGAAACGCATATCAATGAAACGCACTCTGAACCTGGCCGGCTTTTTTTTCTGCGCCGCCGTAACGCTCGCGGCGCCGCTTCCCGCCAGGGAATTGAAGGTGGACTTGAATCCGCCCGAGCGCCGGACCGATATTCTCACCCCCCATTGGGAAAACTGGGCATGGACGGAGGGTAAATCCGGTTCGCAAACCTTCGGCGATGTCACCGTGACCTTTCGCGCCGCACCGGATGGCGTGCTCGCGCCGGTCTGGTTCAAGGGCCTGTTGGATTACGATGCGCACATGGCCTGCGATGGCGTTGTGGTCAAGAAACCTGCGGACGATGACGGCATTGACATGATTGTGAGCGGGTTGACGCCCGGCCGGCATACCATCATCACCTACCACAACGAAGTCCGCGACCTGGTCGCGGCCAAGTTCGACGTGTCGGTGGGCGACGTGATGCAGATCCGTGGTTTTACGCCGACGAAGCGCGCCACCAACGATTACGACGTCGCCAGCGTTTTTCTGGAAGTCGATGCCGTCGCCGGAAAGGATGTGGTGATCCATTTCCGCCCCGCCACGCTTCTGGAAGTCAAGGCCGTCTCCGGGAAGGACATTGACATCAATTACAGCCCGGATAAGTCCAATGCCAATCGCAGCCTGATCCTCAACGGTTTTGAAATTGACACCGTCAACCCGCACCAGAAGGCCATCAAGCCGTCACCGGCCAACGACGATGAACATTGGCTGAACGGGTCGGCCTTGACCTGGACCCCGCCCGCAACCGCGACTTCCCATCAGCTATATCTCGGGACCGATTCCAGTGCTGTTGTGGCGGCGACGCCCTCGGCGCCGGAGTTCAAGGGCAATCTGACATCGGCAAGTTGCCCGCTCCCGCCATTGGATCAGATGAACACTTATTTCTGGCGCGTGGACGAAATCAACGGGACGAACGCCGTGCCGGTCAAAGGCGAAGTGTGGCGTTTTCGCACAACGGCCCTGGCCTTCCCGACGGCGGAAGGTTACGGTCGCTTTGCCCGCGGCGGCCGCGGCGGCCGGGCCATCGAGGTTACGAATCTGAAAGACTACGACTCCGGCAAAGCTGAGGCGGTGATTCCCGGAAGTTTCCGCGCGGCGGTGGAATCGGATGGCCCACGGACCATTGTTTTCCGCGTTTCCGGGATCATTCATCTCAAGCGTCCGTGCGCGGTCACGAAACCATATTGCACCATTGCGGGCCAGACCGCGCCGGGCGACGGCATCTGTCTGGCGGATTATGGCGCCGGGGCTTACGGCACCCACGATGTCATCATCCGTTATCTGCGTTTCCGCGTCGGTGATTTAACCAAGCGTGCGATGGATGGCGCGGGTCTGGGCTACTGTGACAACTGCATCATGGATCATTGCTCCATCAGTTGGAGCTCGGACGAAGGCACCAGTTCGCGCGGCGCAAAGAACATCACCTTCCAGCGCAACATCGTCGCCGAGGCGCTGCATCACGGCCCGCATTACCGCGCCAGCGACCGGACGAAACTGGAAACGCATGCCTTTGCCGGTTCCATCAGCGGCAACATCGGCAGCTATCACCACAACCTGCTCGCGGATTGCACAGACCGGAACTGGAGCCTGGCCGGCGGCCTGACCCAGGGCGGCAAATATGCCGGCTACCTGGATATCCGCAACAATGTGGTTTACAACTGGACGGCGCGCACCACCGATGGCGGGGTGAAGGAATTAAACTACGTCAATAATTACTACAAGCCGCATGCGCCCAATCCGTTTGTGAAATGGCTGTTGAAGCTGGACCCGATCAATCCTGCCTGGGGCACGGAAAGTTATTATATGGCTGGCAACGTCATGGAAGGCTTCGACTACGAGAACGACAACTGGAAGGCGTTCCAAAACGGACCGGAGGTCCAAAAGCAGGTGCGCGTGGACAGTCCGCTGTTTCCTTCCTACGTCACGACACAATCCGCCCGCGAGGCCTTTACCAACGTGCTGGCCAATGTCGGCGCCAATTTTCCCAGGTCGGACGTGATTGACCGCCACCTCATTGAGGAAGCGCGCGACGGCACGACGCATTACACCGGCACCAAGGGCCCGACCTACGGCGACCGCCCCAGCCCGAATTTTGCCGGCATCATTGACGAGCCGGCGGATGATAAAAGCGCGCTCGGTTCGCCGGATTTTCCCTGGCCGGAATACAAAACCACCAACGTGCCGGTGGACAGCGACCATGACGGCATCCCGGACGATTGGGAAAAAGCCCATGGCCTGAACCCGAATGATCCCAGTGACGCCAATGCGGACAGCAACCATGACGGCTACACCAATCTGGAAAAATATCTGAACTCGCTGGTGGGGGAGTATTCCCTGGCGGCAAAAAACTAAGATCACATGAAGATCAAAGTAATCGTTACGGCGACCATCTATCTGGCCGTTTTGACCTTGACCCGGCCCGGCCTGGCCCGCGAAAGCTGGCCGCAGCCAACGGAAGCGGCCAAGCTTCAGGCAAAAGAATTCAGGCAACACGAACAGGAAGTCCTGACGAACATCCAGCCGCAGCTGGAAGCCTGGGCAAAAAAGGGCAAACCATTTTACGCAAGTGCGATTGTGCCATCCGATTTGCCGCCGGCGAAGCTTCCGGCGTTCCCGGGCGCGGAAGGCGCGGGCAAATTTTCCTTCGGCGGACGCGGCGGCAGGGTCTATGTCGTCACCAATCTGGACGACAGCGGGCCGGGAACCTTGCGCGAAGCGGTGGAAGCTGCCGGACCGCGAATCGTGGTCTTCAACGTCGCCGGCATCATCCATTTGAAAATGCCGCTGTTCATCAAGGCGCCCTATTTGACGATCGCCGGACAGACCGCGCCGGGCGACGGCATTTGTGTTGCGGGCGAATCCACGCTTGTCGACACGCACGACGTGGTGATCCGCTACATGAGATTTCGTCGCGGCAACGGAAGCGTCTTTGATCGCGACGACGCGCTCGGCGGAAACCCCATCGGCAACATTATCGTGGATCATTGCTCGTGCAGCTGGGGTGGCGATGAAAACATTTCGATGTACCGGCACATCACGGCGGTGGCGGTGGGCGGGACCGACCAAAAATTGCCGACGCTGAACATCACGTTGCAGTGGAATATTTCCAGCGAGGCGCTGAACACCTACAACCACGCGTTCGGCGGCACCTGGGGCGGGCGCAACAGCAGCTTTCATCACAATCTGTTCGCGTGCAACACGGCCCGCAATCCAAGCATCGGCATGACTTACGATTTCAATTTCGTCAACAACGTGCTTTTCAACTGGCGCCATCGCACCGTGGACGGCGGCGACAAGGACAGCCGCTACAACATCATCAATAATTATTACAAACCCGGCCCGGCGGTGAACACCGGGGCCATCGCTTACCGCGTCTTTTTGCCGTCGGCGACACAGAAGAAGCCGGATCTGGTCGCCTATTTCGGGAAGGCTTACGTGGCGGGAAACGTGGTGGAAGGCAACGAAGCGGTCACGAAGGACAATTGGAATGGCGGCGTGCAGTTTGCTGACGGCGGTTCGAAAGATGATCCGGATACAGCGGCTGTCCCGGACACCAAAGCCCTGATTGAAAAGGTCCGCGCGGAAAAACCATTCCCGATGGCCGCCGTTTCGATGACCCCGGCAATGGAGGCTTACCGGTCGGTTTTGGAAGGCGCCGGGGCAACGCTGCCGCATCGCGATCCGGTTGACCTGCGGATTCTCGCGGCGGTGAAGACCGGGATTACCTGGGGCATGGGCCAGACAATCACTCCCGAGCCGATGAAGGGGCTGGCCCGGAACGATGTGGGCAAGGCCGGCAACGGGATCATCACCGACGTTTCCCAAGTGGGCGGTTACCCGGACTACAAAGGCGAACCGTTCAAGGACCTCGGCGCGGACGGCATTCCGCTCTGGTGGAAGAAAAAATACCAGCTGGATGTCAATGATGCCGACCTGGCCGGCAAGGATTTGCAGGGCGACGGCTACACGGTCATCGAAAAATTTCTCAACGGCCTCGACCCGACGAAGAAGATTGACTGGTCCAAACCCGCCAGCAACGTCAACACATTGGCCGCCGACGCCTTCAAACCGGCCGGGAATTAAACCGTTGATTCATTGCCTGGGCAGGCGGTTCGCGATGGCCGGGTGAGGGAACATGAAACGCAGCCTCCAAACTATTTCGGGTTATGCGTGGATCGTGGTGGCGCTGCTCTGGCCGGTCGCGCTGCTCAATTACCTCGACCGGCAGATGGTCTCCACCATCCGCGCCTCGATCCGCGCCGACATCCCGAGCATCGCCAATGACCAGGATTTCGGCACGCTCATCGCGGTGTTCATGTGGGTCTATGCCTTTCTCAGTCCCATCGGCGGTTTCGTGGCGGACCGGTTCAACCGCCGCTGGACGGTCATCGGCAGCCTGGGCGTATGGTCGGCGGTGACCTGGGCGACCGGACACGCGACCACCTATTCGCAGATGCTTTGCTTTCGCGCGCTAATGGGCATCAGCGAGGCGTTTTATATCCCGGCGGCGCTGGCTCTCATCGCGGATTTTCATTCCGGCGGGACCCGGGCCCGGGCGGTGGGGATTCATCAGAGCGGCATTTATGCCGGGCTTGCGCTGGGCGGCATCGGCGGTTACATCGCCCAAACCAGTTCCTGGCGGAACTGCTTCACCTGGTTCGGCGTGGTGGGCGTGATTTATGCCGTGGTGCTGATGCTGGCCTTGCGCGACGCGCCCGTGCCGGTCGGGGAGGCCGCGTCGAAAAGGAATTCCGTGACCGTCGGCGCGACGTTGCGCGCCCTGTGGACGCAGCCGGCCTTCTGGCTTCTGGTCGTCTATTTCACGTTTCCGGCCATTGCGGGCTGGGCGACGAAGAACTGGCTGCCGACCTACCTGGCCGACACCTTCCAGCTCAAGGAAGGACCGGCGGGCTTGTCGGCCACGGGTTACATTCAACTCGCGTCCTTCGTCGGCGTGCTGCTCGGAGGTGTGGTGGCGGATGGGTGGATGCGGGTGACCCCGCGCGGGCGCATTTATACCAGCGCGATTGGCGTGTTCCTGCTGGTGCCGGCATTGCTGGGCCTGGGTTATGCGTGGAGTCTCGGCGCCGCCATCGGATTCATGGTGTTGTTCGGCATCGGCTGGGGATTTTTCGATTGCAACAACATGCCCATCCTCTGCCAGATCGCGCGCCCTGAACATCGCGCGACGGGCTACGGCTGCATGAATTTTGTGAGCATCAGTGTAGGGGCGGGTGCGACGGTGTTGCTTGGCTGGATGCGCGATCACGGCATCAAGTTTTCCGTGGCGTTCGACGTGTCTGCGGCGGTAGCATTGTTGAGCGCGGGACTGATTCTCCTGGTCAAACCGCGCAGCGAACAGGAATTGTCAATATGATGACTATTAAAGATTTATAAATATCCAAATGAAAACTCCTCTGGCCGGAATTATTCCGCCGATGGTCACTCCCCTGCGGGATCGCGACCAACTGGACGTTGCCGGCCTGGAACGGCTCGTCGAGCGCGCCATCGACGGCGGCGTCAGCGGCCTGTTCATCCTCGGCACGACCGGCGAAGGGCCGAGCCTGAGCTATCGCCTGCGTCGGGAACTGGTCGAACGCGTCTGCCGCCAGGTCAAGAGCCGCGTGCCCGTCCTGGTCGGCATCACCGACACGGCTTTTGTCGAATCGGTCAATGTCGCGCGCCATGCCGCCGACGCGGGGGCCGATGCGGTGGTGGCTGCGCCGCCGTACTACCTGCCGGAAGCCCAGCCCGAGTTGCGGGAATACCTGGACCATCTCGTGCCCGAGTTGCCGCTGCCGCTGTACCTTTACAACATGCCCGCGCTGACCAAGGTTTCCTTCGAGCTGGAAACCGTGCGGCACGCCATGGACAATCCGCGCATCGTCGGCCTCAAGGACAGTTCGGGGAATCTCGATTACTTCAAGCGCGCCGCCGGTTTGCTCAAACAGCGCCCCGACTGGACGCTGCTGATTGGTCCGGAGGAAATGCTGTTCGAATCCATCCTTGCCGGCGGCCTGGGAGGGGTGAGCGGCGGCGCCAACCTGTTCCCGAAATTGTACGTCCGCCTCTGCGAGGCGGCCCGCGCCGGCGATGTGGCCCGCGCCCGGGAACTTCAGGCGCAGGTCCTGTGCATCAGCGGTTCGCTCTACCGGATCGGACGCCACTCGTCGTCCATCATCAAAGGCATCAAATGCGCGCTCGCCTGCCTTGGCATCTGCAACGATTTCATGGCCGAGCCATTCCATCGATTCCGGGCCGAGGAACGGGCGCTGGTCGAAAGCCGCTTGAAGGAAATCGAAACCGCTTTGTCGAAACTGAGTCTTTGAAAGCAACATGAACCCGCTTCCGCCAACCAATCCGGTTCATCCGCTTGACGGCGAAGAGGGCCGCCGGTCCTCCGTAGCCCCGCGAAGCGGGACGAAGGGGGAGGGTGCGGCGGGTTTTTTGTCTGCCTTCAACCTTCGTTTTCTTTTTTGCCTCCTGTTCCTGGGTTTGCCCGCCTTTGGTGCCGACGATTTTCACGTCCTGCAACCCGGCACCTTCTCGCACTATGTCGAACATTTCAACGCAATGGAGGACGAAAACGTCACCAACTTTGTTTCCAATGCGACGTCCTGGAACTGGCTCCAGCAAAACATCCCGTGGTTTGAATGTCCGGACCGGGAGGTGGAGGAGATGTATTACTTCCGCTGGTGGTCGTTCCGGAAACAGCTCGTGCAAACCACCAACGGATTTGTGTTCACGGAATTCTTGACCCCCGTGAAGCATGCCGGGATTTTCAACACCGTCAGCTGTGCGGCGGGATTTCATCTGGCCGAAGGCCGCTGGTTGCGCAACCCGAACTATCTCGACGACTATGTCCTATTCTGGCTGCGCGGCAACGCGGGCCAGCCACAACCCCATTTTCACAAATTCAGCAGCTGGTTCGCCGCGGCCGTTTACGACCGGTATTTGGTCGACCAGAACCGCCAGTTTTCCACCAAGCTGCTGGATGATCTGGTCGCCGACTACAAACAATGGGAATCAGAACGCCGGCTGGCCAGCGGGCTGTTCTGGCAGTTTGATGTGCGCGACGGCATGGAGGAATCCATCAGCGGCTCGCGCACCAACAAGAACCTGCGCCCCACCATCAACAGCTACATGTTTGCCAATGCGAAGGCCATTGCCGACCTGGCCCGGCTCGCCGGCCGGCCGGAAGTGGCGAAGGAGTTCGACGGCAAGGCTTCGGAATTGAAGCGACTCACGGAAGCCAGACTTTGGGATGACCAGGCGAAGTTCTTTGAAGTGCGGCTTGAAAACGGGCGGCTTTCCGGCACCCGCGAGGAATTGGGCTTTATTCCCTGGATGTTTGAATTGCCGGCTCCGGGCCGGGGATACGAGGCGGCATGGGCGCAATTGACCGACCCGCAGGGATTCCGCGCGCCTTATGGCCTCGCCACGGCCGAGCGGCGGAGTCCAAGGTTCCGATCGCATGGTTACGGAACCTGCGAATGGGACGGCGCCATCTGGCCGTTTGCCACCTCGCAGACACTGGATGCCCTGGCCAACGTGTTGCGCGATTATTCCCAAAATGTGGTCACCGTGAATGATTATTACGACGCGTTTCTCAACTATGTCCACAGCCAGCATGCCGATGGCCGGCCTTACATCGGTGAATACATCGACGAAACCACCGGCCAATGGATCAACGGCCGGGGCGACCGCAGCCGTTATTACAATCATTCAACTTTCGCCGACCTCCTCATCACCGGAGTTGTCGGGTTGCGCCCGCGGGCGGATGATACGGTGGAAGTCCAGCCGCTTTTGCCCGATGGCGTGTGGGATTGGTTCTGCCTGGACGGCGTGAAATATCACGGCCATGTGCTCACCATCATTTGGGACAAGGATGGCAAACACTACGGCCGGGGACAGGGGTTGATGGTGCTGGCCGATGGAAAAATCATTGCCCGTGGCGACGGGTTGAAGAAACTGTCCGGAAAGCTCTAAAATGAAACGGATTTTAGAACTGGGATTGCCATCCGGCCGGTTCGTGTTCACGCTGATGGGCTTTCTCTGCCAGTTGAACCACGCGGCCGCCGCCACCGCCGGCCAATACCTCAAGGGAAGTGATGCCTGGTTTCACACCCCAGAGGCTCGGCGGATCGCCGACAACATCCTCACCTGGCAGGCTCCCGCCGGCGACTGGCCGAAAAACGGCGACACCGTGAGCCAGCCCTACACCGGCGACAGGAACAAGCTCCACGGCACCTTTGACAACGGGGCAACCACCGGTGAAATCCATTTTCTCGCCCGGGCCTACGACGCCAACCAAGATGCACGCTACCGGGCTGCCGCCCTCAAGGGCATCGATCACCTCCTCGAGGCGCAATATCCGACCGGCGGCTGGCCTCAGTATTCCCCTCCGCCCGCCAATACCTATCATCGTTACATTACCTTCAACGACAACGCCATGGTCCGCGTGCTCGAAACCTTGCGCAAGGTCGCGACCTCCGCCGAATTTGGCTTCGTGAATCAACCGCGGCGGGCCGCGGCGCAGAAGGCCTTCGACCGTGGCATCGCCTGCATTCTCCGGTGCCAGATCAAGGTGAACGGTCAATTGACGGTCTGGTGTGCACAACATGACGAGAAGGATCTCAGCCCGCGCCCGGCCCGGAAATTTGAGCTGGTTTCATTGAGCGGGGCCGAAAGTGCCGGCATCCTTCATCTGCTGATGACGCTCGGATCGCCCAGCCCGGAAGAAAAACGGGCGATTCAAGCTGGCGCCGCCTGGTTTGCCGGCGCCAAAATCACCGGCATCCGCCAGACGCGGGTGGATCAAGACAAAGTGATTGTCGCCGACACCAACGCGCCGGCGCTTTGGGCCCGTTTCTACGACATCCAGACCGGCCGGCCGCTTTTCTCCGGCCGCGACAGCGTTCCGAAATACACCCTCGCTGAGATTGAAGCCGAGCGTCGGAACGGCTATGCGTGGTACGGTCTGTGGGGCGAACCGGTCGCCGCGGATTATGCTTGGTCAAAAAAATGGTTGTCGCCTCCATCAAAAGCGCCATGAAACGATTCATATTTCCGTTGCTTTGCTGTGTGGCCACGATGCTCAACGCGGCGCCCAAGGCGCCGCCGCCGATTATTTCAACCGGTTCCGACGGGCACCTGGTCTATGGCGCCGATGAGCAGGGCAACCGGGTCCCGGATTTTTCCAGTTGCGGTTATGCGGGTGGTGAACGGTCGATTCCCGACGCCCCCGTTCGCGTCGTGGTGGCGCCGGCGCCGGGCGATGGCACGGCTCGGATTCAAAAAGCGATTGATTATGTGGCCGGTTTGCCCGCGGATGCCGACGGCGTCCGGGGTGCGGTGTTGTTGTTGAAAGGCCGGCACGAGGTTTTTGGCGGACTGGGCATCACCAATTCCGGCGTGGTGCTGCGGGGGCAGGGCATGAGCGATGATGGCACCGTGCTGGTGGCTGCTGGAGTGGACCGCCGTACCCTGATCCGAATTACCGGGCGCGATGATCTTACGGCCCAGAACAATGCCGGCTGGCAAATCGCGGATGATTTTGTTCCCGTCGGAGCCGTCAGTTTCAGCGTCAATGACGCCAGCGGACTGAAAGCCGGCGATCCCATCCATCTCATTCGTCCCAGCACCGATTTGTGGATCGCGCGCCTCGGTGCGGAAGAATTCGGCGGTGGAGAAGGTGGCGGCTGGAAGGCCGGCACGCGCGACCTCGCTTGGGACCGTCTGATCAAAGCGGTCGAAGGCAACCGCGTCACCCTGGATGCGCCGGTGACGACGGCCCTGGAAACCAACCTTGGCGGGGGACGTCTTGAGATTTATTCGGCACCGGGCCGCATTCGCAACGTCGGGGTAGAAAACCTCTGCCTGCAATCCGCCTGCGATGCATCCAATCCCAAGGACGAAGCCCACGCCTGGTGTGCCATCACGATGGAGAACGTCACCGATGCCTGGGTGCGCCAGGTCACTTTCAAACATTTTGCCGGTTCAGCGGTCGCCCTCTACGAGACCTGCCAGCGCATCACCGTACAGGACTGCCGGTCGCTCGCGCCGGTGTCCGAGGACGGCGGTTACCGGCGGAATACCTTCTTCACGATGGGGCAACAGACGCTCTTTCTGCGCTGCTATGCCGAGTACGGCCGCCACGATTTCTCCGCTGGCCACTGTGCCGCCGGGCCGAATGCCTTCGTGCAATGCGAAGCCAGGCTGCCCCTGTCCGACAGCGGGCCGATCGAAAGCTGGGCCTCCGGCGTCCTCTACGACAACGTTTCGATTGACGGCAACGCTCTGACGCTCGGTTTTCGCCCCGGCAACATTGCCTCCATCGGCTGGGCTGCCGCCAATTCGGTTTTGTGGAATTGCAGCGCGTCGGTCATTCGCTGCTCGAACCCGCCCGGCGCGCAAAACTGGTCGTTCGGTTCCTGGGGCGGCTTCGAGGGCGACGGCATCTGGCGCAGCTCGAATGATTTCAAGTCGCCGAACAGCCTGTTTGCCGCGCAAGTGAGCGACCGGTTGGGCTCGGCAGCCGCCGCGCGCCTGAAGCTCATGTCCCGGCCGCATGACGAATCCAGCAACCCGCCGGTGGACAAGGCGCAGGAACTGGCCGCCGCCGCCCACCAGCCCCCGCCGCTGCTTGCCGACTACATCGCGAATGCCGCCGCGCGCGATCCGATTTCAGCTGAACCGGGAAACGCAAAGCCGGTTGACGAAATTCCAACTCCGAACTCCGAACTCCGAACTCAGAAATTGAAAATTTCCATCACCAACGGCTGGGTCACGTGCAACGGCCAGCTCCTCGTCGGTGGCATCGCGAGCGGGGCCTGGTGGCGGGGGACCATCCGCCCCCAAGAGGCTCCGGCACTCGGCTTCAGCATCACGCGTTTTGTTCCGGGCCGGGTCGGGACGGGTTTCGTCGATGATCTCGCCAGCGTGGCCGACACTCTTGTCGCCAACAGGGACGTGGCGCTCGACCATCATGAAGGCCTGTGGTACGACTGCCGCCGCATCGACCACGAGCGCGTCCGCCGCCTCAACGGCGATGTGCTTCCGCCGTTCTACGAGATGCCCTTTGCCCGAAGCGGCCAGGGCACGGCGTGGGACGGCCTGAGCCAGTACGACCTCACCAAGTTCAACCCTTGGTATTGGTCGCGCCTCAAGGCATTCGCCGATATTTGCGATGAGCGCGGGCTGGTTCTGTTCAATGAAGATTATTTCCAGCACAACACCATCGAGGCCGGCGCGCACTGGGCCGATTTTCCCTGGCGCTCGGCCAACAACATCAACCACACCGGTTTTCCGGAACCGCCGCCGTATGCCGGGGACAAGCGCATCTTTCAGGCGGAACTGTTTTACGACGTGACGCATCCGGTGCGGCGCGAGCTCCATCGCCGCTTCATCCGCCAGTGCCTGGACAACTTCACGAACAACGCCAACGTGATCCAGTTCACCAGCGCCGAGTTCACCGGGCCGCTGCAGTTCGTGGAGTTCTGGCTCGACACCGTCGGTGAATGGGAACAGGAAACCGGCCGCAGGGTGCTGGTGGCGTTGAGTGCTCCGAAGGACGTGCAGGACGCCATTCTGGCCGACGCCAAACGCAGCGCGATTGTGGATATTATCGTGTTTCGTTACTGGTGGCGGACGGACAAGGGCGAGTTTGCCCCGCCCGGCGGGAAGAACCTCGCGCCGCGGCAATTCCAGCGGCTGGTGAAGGACTCTCCGCCAAACGATTTGAATCTCGCCGCCATGGCCTCGGAGTATCGCGCGAAGTTTCCCGCCAAGCCGGTCATGGCCGCCAGCGAACAGGGACTGGATTTGAGCCGCGCCGGTTGGGCGTACCTCTGCGCCGGCGGCTCGCTTCCGAATCTGCCGCGCAGCACCGATGCGCGTCTGCTCGCCGCGATTCCCCGGATGCAACCTTGGACGGAAGCCTCCGGTCAAAATCGCTGGGTTCTGCGCGAAAGCGGGAAACAGTTGCTGATTTATTCCGGCGCGGCTGCGGAGCTGGATCTGTCGAGAGAGTCCGGCACCTTCCGCGTGAACGTGGTGAATCCGCGAACCGGATCGGTTGCGGCGGGCGAAATCATAAAGGCCGGAGGTAAGGTGATGCTGCCCGATGCCAGGGTGGTCTGGTTGGTGAAGGAGTAAGATTTAAAACAAATGAAACGAACCGTCCAAAGAGCCGCAAATCCCGGGGCGCGGCTGTGGTCGCAGACCCAGCCGCAGCCGGCCCGATTGTTCACGAGTGCTGCGGCTGGTGCTTCGCACACAGCCGCGCCCCGTTCTTCAATCCCAGCGGGATTGTGTCTTTCAGCCCAGGGTTGGCCGCGCCAGCGGACTACCCTGGGTCAACCGGCCCGAAGGATCTCCAACCCCAACGGGGTTGTGGCTGTGGGGCGAGCCGATTTGCAGCAACCCCTTCAGGGTTGTATTGGTTTGGTGCGTCCACCCAGGGTAGCGCGTTCCGCGCAACCCTGGGCTTTGGGACGGAATCCCTTTGGGATTCGTCGGCGGGTGGCACGCATTGCGGCCCTGTTTGCGGTCGCTTCTTTCCTGGTCACCCCGGCCCATGCCGAATCGGTTTCCATCGTCATCGCATCCAATGCCGCGCCGCGTGTGCAATTCGGCGCGCAGAAATTGGCGGAAGCGCTCAAGGCAGTCAAATTGGACGCGGCGGTGGTCTGCTCGGCGCCGGTCAAGGGGCGCCAGATCATCGTCACCAGTCAGACGGACAGCATTACCGGTCGCGAAGGATTCATTCTGGAAACCGCAGGCAACGGAAACGTTTTGGTCATCCATGCCGACGCCTCCGGCGCGCTTTACGGCTGTCTGGAACTGGCCCGACGTATTCGCGAGTCAGGCGCTCTGCCGGCAAAACTTAATTTCCACGACCAGCCCGCCATGACCCTGCGCGGCACCTGCATCGGGATGCAAAAGACCTACATCCTGCCGGGCCGCCGCGTTTATGAATATCCCTACACGCCGGAATTGTTCCCGTGGTTCTATGACCAGCAACTCTGGCAGGAATACCTGGATTTCCTCGTCGCCAACCGCATGAACACTCTCTACCTCTGGAGCGGCCATCCGTTCGCATCGCTGGTCCGGCTCAAGGATTATCCCTATGCGGTGGAGGTGCCCGACGACGTTTTTCAGAAGAATACGGAGATGTTCCGCTGGCTCGCCCGGGAATGCGACAAACGGGGCATCTGGCTCGTGCAGATGTTTTACAACATCATCGTTTCAAAACCCTTCGCGGAGACCAACGGCATTTCGACCCAGCTTTCCGCGCCCACGCCGCTCACGTCCGATTACACGCGTAAATCCATCGCCGAATTCGTGAAACAATACCCCAACGTCGGCCTGATGGTTTGCCTGGGGGAAGCGCTGCAGGGCACGCCCAACCAGCTGAACTGGTGCACGAACGTCATTTTGCCCGGCGTCCTCGACGGCATGCAAGCCGCCGGGCTCAAGGAAGAGCCGCCCGTGGTTGTCCGCACGCATGCGATGGATGCCGAAGCCATCATTCCGGCGGCGGTGCGGATGTACACCAACCTCTTCACGGAAACAAAATACAACGGCGAATCGCTTACCACCTGGGAACCGCGCGGCAAGGACCAGGCAACGCACCTCGCGATGAGCAAGCTCGGCCCGCATCTGGTGAACATTCATATTCTTTCCAACCTTGAACCGTTCCGCTACGGCGACCAGCAGTTCATCAAAAGATCCGTTCTGGCGTCGCGCGACCGGTTGGGCGCAACCGGCATTCATCTGTATCCGTTGTCATATTGGAACTGGCCGTATTCACCGGACACCGCCGATCCGCCGCTGCTGCAATGGCGCCGCGACTGGGTCTGGTTTGAGGCCTGGGGGCGTTATTCATGGAACCCCGGCATTCCGGAGAAAGAGGACCATGCGTACTGGATTTCCCGGCTGGCGGAATTCTATGGCAACACCAACGCGGCGGAGAAAATCCTGGCGGCTTACAATGATTCCGGCGAGGTCGCGCCGCGGTTGGTTCGTCGTTTTGGCATCACGGAAGGCAACCGTCAGACGTTGTCGCTGGGCATGACGCTGGATGAGCTGGTGAATCCAAATCGCTACGGGGCCATCAAGGATTTGTGGGAGTCGCAGGCGCCGCCGGGCGAGCGGCTGGATGAATACGTGAAAAAAGAATGGAATCATGAGCCACACACCGGCGAAACCCCGGAATCAATCAATCGTGAAGTTCTGGACTATTCGTCCCGGGCGGTCTCCGCCATCGAATCCGCCGGTCCGCTCGTGACTAAAAATCGCGGCGAATTCGAGCGGCTGCGCAACGATGTTCATTGCATTCAGTTGATGGCTGAAAACTATGCGGCGAAGGCAAACGCGGCCAGGCAGGTGCTGCGCTACGATTACAGCGGCGAGATTCATGACATGGAACAGGCGGAACAGGAGCTGGCCGCGAGCTTCGCCGCCTACCAGCAGCTGGCCGCGCTCACGGAAAAAACCTATCATTTCGCCAACAGCATGCAGACGTCGCAGCGGAAAATCCCATTCACCGGCGGCGTTCGCGGTGTCGGCACCAACTATCTGTGGTCCCAACTCGTGCCGCTCTACCAGAAGGAGTTGGACGATTTCCAGGCCCGGGTGGTCGAATTGAAGAAAACCGGCGGCCATCCGCCGGCAGTGGACGATTCCACGATCAAACCCTGGCCGGCGGCTTCATTCAAATTGATCAGCACCAATGCCGCGACTTATGAGGTCAAAGCCGGCGCGCAGCCGTTTGCGGACCGCCAATACGCGATTCTGGAGCTGGCGCCGGAATTGAAGGGGTTGACCGGCATCCGTGTTTTCCACGCGGCGGCGAAAGCCGGGCATTACGAACCCGTCGAATTTGAGGTGTCCGAACCGGTTTCGGTGCTCGTGGGTTATTTCAACAGCCGCCAGCCCATCTGGCTGCAGGTGCCCGATCTGGAAACCGCCGCCCAAGCCGACGAACGCGGCGGCGTGGATACGGTCATCGAAAACGCGGCGAGCCTCGAAGGCACTCCCAATGTGAATGTTCACGCGTTCCGGTACAATGCCGGGCGACAGAAGCTGGAACTGATCGGCAAAGGCAGTTTTGTGATTCTTGGCATCGTGCCGCAGTCCGTCAAACTGGAGAAGCGGGATGCGGGCAAAGGTGCGGCAAAATGAAAATGGTTTGGAATCCAATGAACGCAACTTCAAAGCCAATCGTCTGCCGGCTGTTCCTTTGCCTTGCTTCCGCCGTTGCGCTGCCGATGCTCTTCGCCGGTGAAGCCGGGGTGGCGGACACGACGGCCAGTCCGTTCGCGCGGGTCCGCATCGTCGGCCTCGATGAGGTCCAATGGACGCGCGGTTTTTGGGCCGACCGGTTTGATCTTTGCCGCACGCAGATGGTCCCGCAAATGGACGCGTTGATGTCGGGCACCAATTACACCCAGTTTTACCAGAATTTCCGCATCGCCGCCGGCCTGGACAAGGGGCGTTACCGGGGCGCACAGTTCAATGACGGTGATTTCTACAAGTTCCTGGAAGCCGCCGCCGCCACGTTGGCCGTCACCAACGACGCCCGGGTGGTCAAAAAGCTCGACGAGGTCATCGACGTCATTGCCCGGGCGCAGCGCGCGGATGGTTACCTCCATACCCCCGTACTGGTCCGGCAGCGCAACGGCGACACGAATGCCGCGCCGTTCCAGGATCGGAATAATTTCGAGATGTACAACCTGGGCCATCTGATGACGGCGGCCTGTGTGCATTATCGTGTCACGGGACGCACCAATTTCCTTGCCGTCGCGTGCAAGGCGGCCGATTTCCTTTACGCGACATTTCACGATGCAGCGCCGGAGGTGGCGCGCAGCTCGGTCTGCCCGTCGCATTATATGGGCGTTGTCGAATTGTACCGTGTCACCGGCAACCCGCGCTACCTGGAGCTGGCGAGAAGATTCTTCGCGCTGCGGGATGGAATCAAGGACGGCGGCGATGACAATCAGGACCGCCTCCCGTTCGCGGAACAGACCGAGGCGGAAGGTCATGCCGTACGTGCCAATTATCTTTACGCCGGCGCGGCGGATCTGTTCATGGAAACCGGCGACACGAATTTGTGGCAGCCCTTGGGCCCGATCTGGACGAACGTCGTCACGAAGAAGATGTACATCACCGGTGGCTGCGGCGCGCTGTATGACGGCGCGTCGCCGGACGGGGCGAAGGAGCAGAAAACCATCACCCGTGTCCACCAGGCTTACGGTCGCAATTATCAACTGCCCAATACCACCGCTTACAGCGAGACCTGCGCCAACATCGGCAACGTGTTGTGGAATTGGCGGATGTTCCTCGCCACCGGCGAAGCAAGGTTCATGGACGTGGTCGAACTGGCGCTTTACAACAGCGTGCTTTCCGGCGGGAGCCTGGACGGAACGAATTTCTTCTACACCAACCCCCTCCGGGTGACGGACCCGCTGCCGGTGGAATTGCGCTGGTCGCGCACGCGCGTGCCCTTTGTCAGTTCCTTTTGCTGCCCGCCGAATCTCCTCCGCACCATCGCCGAATCGGCCGGTTATGCCTATGGCAAATCCAATGATGCCGTCTGGGTGAACCTGTACGGCGGCAGCACGCTGGCTACGGAACTTCCCGGCGGACAAAAATTAACACTGGCCCAGGAAACTGATTATCCGTGGAACGGCCGGGTGCGGATCACCATCAAGGAGTGTGGCGGCGGGGAATTTGCCCTGAACCTGCGGATTCCCGGCTGGGCTGGCGGCGCATCGGTACGGATCAACAACCAGCCGGCGGATTCTTCACCGGTGTCGGCGAGCTATTTCAAGATCCGTCGCGTCTGGCATCCTGGAGATGTTGTGGACTTGGACCTGCCGATGCCGCCGCGTTTGATGGCGGCAAATCCGTTGGTGGAAGAAGATGCGAATCAGGTGGCCGTCCAACGCGGCCCGGTGGTGTATTGCCTGGAATCGCCCGACCTGCCGCATGACCTGCGGCTGACTGACGTGGTGATTCCGGTGAACCTCCACCTGACGGCGCGTTACGACCGGCGCTTGCTGGGTGGCGTCGTGGTTTTGGAAGGCCAGGCGTTCGCCCAACCGGCTGGGGATTGGACGGGAAAACTCTATCGCGAATTTCAACCGGCCAATCTCAAACCGTTCAAAGTCCGGTTCATTCCCTATTCCGTCTGGGCCAACCGCGGCCCGTCGGAGATGTCCGTCTGGCTGCCTTTGGCCACCGTAGAAAATTAAAGGTTTTTTGCAGAAAATCGAATAAACAACTTTGCCAGACGGTGCTAGAGTACGGCGTGTTTCATGTAAACTTGTCGTTGTTCCGTCCCGCCGGCTCAAGCTGTTGCTGTCAATTTTCACTGTTTCTTTGGCAGATTTTATAAGTGTCTGATCCTGGAACTGTGCTAAACTGTTGAACGTCATGCGAAGAATACTGATTATCTTGGTTGTCGTTGCCCTGACGGGTTTTACGATGCCCGTCTCCCGGGCTCAATTGTTGTCGGTGGATATCAACGCGACATCGGGTGATGCCAACAAGGGCCCCACCGCGCCGGGTTTTATGCCATGGTATATTGGTTCGCAGACGGGCGCCAATATCCAAAGCGCAACCCAATCCTTCACCAACTATACTTATACCACGGATCCCGACACGGGAAACCTGGTCACCAATATCAGCGCCATCATTCCTTGTACCGTCAAAATGACCTATCCGACCGTGGTCAGCGCAACCAATTACCTTACGGCAAAGAATCAAGGCAAAGGTGGCTATTCCACCAGCACCGACCCGAATGCCGGCTGGCGATTATCCATTGATGGCGCCATGGCTTATTGGAAAGATGACTCCGTCACCGTTGACCACGCCTACACTAACGGCGGAGCCATCAGCCTGACGATTTTCAATCTTTCCGCCGGCGTGCATACCATCACGACTTTTCACAACAACCCTTGGTGGCTGCCAGTGGATAATAATGCTTGGCATGCGGGTGTCACCAACATGAGCCGCTGCATCATCAGCGCCAACGGCACGCCGATATTAACCAACATGCCCTCGTTGGGGGTGACGAACGACAGCAAATGCGGGTACGCCTTCTTTTACGTCACGAACAGTTATGACGGCCAGCCGGTGGTCATCAATTTTGATCCCGACCATAGCGCCGCCCTGGACTTTACCATCTTGAATGGATTTCAGATTGATTCACCGTATCCACCCAACCGGGGCGCCACCGTTATTTCACCCATGCCGGGTGACGACCACGCGTTTGCCAATAACGACGTGCCGCTGCCGGGCAGGGCCAGTTCCGGTTACCTGCCGCTTCAATGGCTGCCCGTCACCAATTCCAGTTTCAACTACGCCATTTCCAATTACGTTTACTTTGGAACCAACAGCCAGGCGGTGGCGAACGCCACCAACACCTCGCCCGAATTCATGACCAACAACGCCGCCGTGCCGGGGCTGACGAACAGCTTCGGTGTGACGAACTTGAACAGCTGGGTGACGTATTACTGGCGCGTGGATCAATTGGAGGCTGATAGCGGCGTGACGAATCTTGTGAAGGGCAACGTTTGGTCATTTCGCCCCCGGCATCTGGCTTTCCCGGGCGCGGAAGGTTATGGGCAATGGGCGCGCGGCGGCCGCGGCGGCGTGGTCCTGGAGGTCACCAACCTGAACGACAGCGGCCCGGGCAGCTATCGCGCGGCCATCCAGGCGAGCGGCCCGCGCACCATCGTCTTCAAGGTGTCTGGTATTATTTGGCTGCAGTCACAATGCATCATCGGTAACGGTTCTCTGACCATCGCCGGTCAGACGGCGCCGGGCGACGGCATCTGCATCGCCAACTATCGGGCCGGCTGCAACGGTCCAACGGATGTCATCATGCGTTACCTGCACATCCGGGTGGGCGATAATGCGCAACAGTCCATGGATGCGATGAGCCCCAGCAGCTCGACCCACAGTATTTTCGATCACCTCACCTCCAGTTGGTCGCTGGATGTGGCTTGCAACTCGTTGCAGACCTCCAAAGTGGGCAGCGGGTTGTGTATGGCCAGTTATCAGCACAATATCATCTCCGAGCCTTTGCGATATTCCTATCATTACAATGATTCCGAACGCCAGGCGACGGGCTGCACCAATTGCTTTCAACCTCATGCGTTTGCGGCGTCCATCGGCGGCGAGATCGGCAGCTACCATCACAATCTCATCGCGCATTCAACCGATCGAAACTGGTCGCTGGCCGGCGGTTTGGATCAAAGCAGCCACTACGCCGGTTCGCTGGATATTCGCAACAACGTGGTTTACAACTGGACGGCGCGTACGACCGACGGTGGCGTGGCGCGGCTGAATTATGTGAACAATTATTACAAGCCCTATGCCGGCAATTCGCATGTGACGTGGCTGTTGAAGTTGGATTCCATCAACACCACTTGGGGCACGGAATATTACTACATGAACGGAAACGTAATGGAGGGACAGAATTACTACGCCAACAACTGGTCTTCCAGCGCCTTCTATAACGGCTTGCCGCTGACCGGATTGGTGACTAATGGCACGGAACTCTTTCCGTCTTACGTCGCGACGCAGAGTGCGACCAACGCCTACAAGGTGGTATTGTCCGACGTCGGCTGCAATCTGCCGGCGGAAGACCTGATCGACCGGCGGGTCATTGGTGAGGTGCTTAACGGCACCTATCATTATGAGGGCACGAATGGCCCGACTTACACGATCAATGGAGTCTTGCAGGACGCCGCCGGCCCGGACAATCCTGGCATGATCGATTCGCAAACGGACGTGCATGACTATACCAATGACGTCAGCAAACCGAATTATTCGGCGAATTATCCCTGGCCGCCTTACGCAACCCACAACGTGCCGGCAGATTCCGACCACGACGGCCTCCCGGACTGGTGGGAACAGATCAGGGGCTTGAATCCCAGTTCGGTGGCGGGAGACTTTTCGGATGCCAATGCAGATTTGGTGGGCGACGGTTATACGGAAATGGAACGGTATCTGAGCTGGCTGGCGTTGCCGCACTATGATTGCTCCACCGGAGCGACTTTGAATGTTGAATTGACGCAATACACGCGCGGGTTCACCAATCAGAGCCCGGTGTATGCGGTGTTTAACGCGACCAACGGTACGGTGGCCTTGAGCGGGAATACCGCGCAGTTCGTTTCCACCGTGAGCAGCAATGCCTTGGGCAGTTTCATGTTCAAGGTCACCGACGCTTCGGGCTTTTCCTATACCAACACGGTTGGCGTTCATATCATCACGGCATCTGCGGCCAACACCGCGCCGGTCTTGGCGGCAGTGGCGGATCGTACGATTAACGTGGGGGTGAATTTGAGCATCACCAACAGCGCCACGGATGCGGATGTTCCAGCGCAGACCTTGACCTTCAGTCTTCCGGCCGGACCGGCAAACGCGACGTTGGACGGCAGCAGCGGCATCCTGGTTTGGCGCCCGCTGGTGACTCAGGGCGGCACCAGCAACGGATTCTCGGTGGTGGTGACGGACAACGGCACGCCGAACCTGAGCGCCACGCAAAGCTTCAGCGTCATGGTCAATCCGCTCACCGCGCCCAGCATCATTGCTCCGCAGATGACGGCCGGTCAGTTCAATCTGTCGGTGAACGGACAGGTCGGCCCGGACTACGCGGTGCAAGGATCGACCAACCTGGTGAATTGGGATACGCTGTTGATCACCAATCCTGGAACGATGCCCTTTAGTTGGAATACCAACACCGGCACCCAACCGGCGCAGTTTTATCGCATCAAAGTCGGCCCGCCGCTGCCGTGATTTGTTTCACCGTCAAAAGGTGCTTTTCTTTTGACGGTCACCGTTCCGCCCGGAACCAAAACCGGCGGAACGCACGCCAATAGAATATGTTCAATATTAAGCGACGGTACATCTGGCTGTTTTTAGGTGTTGTCTCTGGTCTGCCATGGTCATCTTTCGCCATGGACTGTCCCATCGGCTGGGCGGCGGTCAACGCCTTGGGACAAAACGGTACGACCGGCGGCGGCAACGGGGCGGTCGTGCATGTGAGCACGAAATCAGCGCTGGTGTCATACGCCGGCTCCACCACGCCCTACACCATCATCATCGACAGCACTTTGGACAGTTCCTGGACCAACCCGGCCACGGTAACCGTGAACAGCCACAAAACCATCATCGGCGCCAATGCGGGGATTGTCTTTGATGGATTCGGTCTCGATATCAATACCCAGACCAACATCATTCTCCGCAATCTGACCATCAAGAACGGGAATCCCGACGCAATCGCCATCCGGGCAAGCCATCATCTGTGGATTGATCATTGCGATCTGTCGGCCTGCGCCGACGGGTTGTTGGACATCACGATTGGGTCGGACTATCTCACCGTTTCCTGGACGAAGTTTCACAACCACGACAAGGTTTCGCTCGTCAATTCCGGGACGCAGCACTTCGAGGACATCGGCAAATGCCGTGCCACCTATCATCACAATTGGTTCTACGACGCGGTTCAGCGGAATCCCCGCATCGGTTATGGCCAGGGTCATGTATTCAACAATTACTACACCAACATCACTTCCTATTGCGTGGGTTACCACTCGCAGGCCAGCGTGCTGGTGGAAAGCAATTACTTTTTGAGCTCGGCCACGCCGTTGAACCAGATGTATTCGGCCAACTCCTGGGATGCTGCTTACGCCGATGCCAGAAGCGTCGGCAACCTTTTTGTGTCCTGCGCCGGCAATACGGCCGACACGGGCAGATCGTTCGACCCGCAAGTTTATTACAATTACCAGTTTGCAGAAGATGCCGCCGCCAACGTGCCGGCGGCGGTCAAGACTTCCGCCGGACCGACGGCCGCCAGTGTCATGAATGTCATTTGTCCGACGCCGGGCAACGGCGCGATTGATGTTTACGCGGAAACCAATGACTTGAGCTGGACTGGGGTGGAAGGAGCGACGTCATGGGATGTTTATTTCGGAACGACCAGTTCACCGACTTTCCAAACCAATGAAACCACCCGGACTTTCAATCCCGGCACGTTGGCGGCAAGCACGGATTATTTTTGGCAGGTGGTCGCCAACACGCCGGGTGGATTGGTCGCCAGCGATTTGTGGCGTTTCCGCACGGCCCCGACCAATGCCTCAAAGCCGTTTCCCGCCGACGGGGAATTGCATGCGCCCTTGCGGGTCAACGATACCTTTACGACCACCAAGCCGCTGGAACTCTATTGGGTCCCTGGCATCGGCGCGATCAGCAACCGGGTTTATTTGAGCACGAACGCCACGCTGACTGCCTCCGATTTCCGGGGCGGCATTACGACCAATGTGTTTGCACCCGGCCAGCTTCAATATGGGGCCACGAATTACTGGCGGGTGGACACGGTCAAGGCGGGCGGCATCATCGTCACCGGAGCGGTCTGGAAACTCGCCTCGGACGTCACTTATTCGACGGCAGGCAGGACCGAGGCGGAGAACATGGTGCGTGGCGGGACCTACTACAAGAGCGCCAACGGCTCTGCCTCACAGGGCTGGATGGTTCGCCTGGAAGGCGGCACGGGCACCAGCAGCCCGGGCACGGTGAGCAGCATCTGGGCGGGGACGAATTCGGTCTGTCATTTCAACATCGTTTACTACGATGAAAGCGACGGGATCGGGTGGTATGGCTTCTATGTCAACGAAAACAAGATTGCCGAGTGGTTCGCTTCCGCCAATGATGAGAAGTTCCACACCAATGTGATCGCCAATGTCAGCGTCAATAAAGGGGATGAAATCCGGATTGCGGCTTATAGCAACCTGGGTGAGCTGAATGGCATTGACGCCATGGACGTGGAAGTTCTCCCGGGCGGGCCGCAGCCGCCCGCTGTGCCAACCGGCCTCGTGGCGGCGGCGGGTGATGCCCAGATCATGGTGGCTTGGGGGATTCCATCGGGCGCAACGGGCTACATCGTCAGACGCTCGACCACGAGTGGCGGACCTTATACCAGCACATCCACCAACGCGGCGACCAGTTATCTGGATATCGGATTGGCCAATGGCACGACGTATTACTACGTGGTGGCTGCCACCAATAGCGCGGGCCAGAGCGCCGATTCCAGCCAGGTTAGTGCCAGGCCCGTGGGAATAACGAACTCGGTGTTGTTGGCCTATGAAGGATTCAACTACCCCGCAGGTACCAGTATTGCCGGTCAGGCCGGAGGGCAGGGTTGGGGCACGGCCTGGCAGACTTTCAACCCGGGATCATACATGGCAACCAACACGGCGACCGGATTGGCCTACGGAACGCTGGTGACCACGAACGGTGCGCTGCAGGTCGGATATCCTCAGCCCGGTGTTCCGGACGCTGCCGACACCACCGCCACCCCGCAACGGGTGTTGCCGGCCACATTGGGAACCCTGGCCTCGACCAACAACGGAGTGTTGTGGATCAGTTTCCTGATGTATAACCCGATCTATCCCACCGCGCCCGGCAAGTATTATCGTCAGTCGAACCTCGGCTTCTTCAGCGGCGCCTCCGGCACGGGCGCTGGCGGCAGTGAAGTGGCGGCGCTTGGTTCGCCCAACACCAGCGCCACGGTGACGACCAACTTTGCCGCCTGGGGCGGCACGGTGCCGGGAACTTCGCCCACCATGTCTACGGTTCCGTCCTTTGGAACAAATGTTCAGCTGGTTATCGTCAAACTGGTGGTGGATAACACGACGGCAGTGGATAACCTGTACGCATGGTTCAATTTGAATCCGGGCCTGCTTGGCAATAACACCAACACGCCCAACGTCCTCACCGCCGACCTGGCCTTCAACGGCGCAAATTTGTCTTCGGTCAACGCCCTGCGTGTTCAGGCCGGAAACTCCAACAGCAACGGTACCAACGCATTTTACTCGGCAGACGAATTGCGCCTGGGCACTTCGTTCGCTTCCGTCACCCCGGTGTCCAACTTCGCGCCGGTTCTGGCAACGGTTTCCAGTCGCACGATCAACGTGGGTGTGAATCTGAGCATCGCCAACACGGCGACGGATGCGGACGTGCCGGCGCAGACGTTGACTTACAGCCTGATCACCATGGTGACCAACGCCGCGATCAATGCCACCACCGGCGCGTTCAGCTGGCGTCCGCTCGTGACGCAGGCCAATACGACCAACCAGTTTGGCATCGTCGTTGCAGACAACGGCTCGCCCAGCCTGAACGCCACGCAAAGTTTCTGCGTCGTCGTCAATCCGCTGACCCGGCCTTACATTGTCTCCAACGTCTGGACGAGTGGCCGGTTCAATTTGTCCGTGAACGGCCAGGCCGGTCCGGATTACGCCGTGCAGACCTCCAGCAATCTGCTGAGCTGGGACACGCTGCTCAGCACCAATTCGCCGGCCATGCCGTTCCGTTGGACGGACACCGACACGAATGCCTGGCCGGCGCGGTTTTATCGCATCAAGATCGGGCCGCCGTTGCCTTAGGCTGGGTTTTGTAATCGGGACCGGAGGTGAGACGGCCGCGCTTTGCGGTCACCGGTCATAAGGCTGGTCCACCGTGATTACTTTGATGATGACGCGTCCGGCTGCCGTGCATATCCTCTTAAAACAAGGGTCTTGAAAAGGACCAGGATTGAACATGAAGAAAACATTGACCGCTCTGGCCGTCAGCCTGTGGCTGGTGGTGCCTGTTCTTGCTGCGCCGGAAAAAATGGCGGGAACCGACGCCAGCCTGGCGCCGGAACAAATGGAGGCAAAATACACGCAGGCCATCGAAGGCCGCACGGCGGATATTTTGAAGGTCCTCGCGCTGAGCGATACCAACCAGTCGGCAAAAGTTCATGACCTCATCCTCGCGCAATATCGCGGGTTGCGCGCCTGGCATGACGCCAATGATCCGAAGCTCAAGGCGGCCAAAGGCGACACGAATGCCCTGGCGCAGATTCATGGATCGCTGAAAACGTTGCATGACGGATTCATCGCCGGACTTTCGGCCAACCTTACCCCGGCACAGGTTGAGAAGGTCAAGGACAAGATGACCTACGGCAAGGTGCAGTTCACCTACGCTGGCTATCTGGTTGCCTATCCGGATCTCGCCGACCAGCACAAACAGAAGATCCTGGAATTGCTCGAGCAGGCCAGGGAAGAGGCGATGGACGGGGGCAGCGCCGATGAGAAGACCGCCGTCTTTCAGAAATGCAAAGGTAAGATTAACAACTACCTTTCCGCGCAGGGAATTCATCCCAACAAGCAGAAACCGGCGGCCAAACCGCCGGCCGGCCAATAACCACACCTTTATGGCCATTGAATGGAAGTCCGATGCCGAGCTGTTCGCGCTTTGCTGCCGCGAACTCTACACCCCCGTCGTGGGCGACATCCTTGACGATCTCGGCCATACCCACCAGTTCCTGCCGCATCCCATCCAGCCCCTGCGCGAGGAAATGAAGGTGGCCGGCCGCGCCATGCCGGTGCTGATGATTGATGTGTTCGGCAAACAGAAACAGCCGTTCGGCAAACTCACCGAGGCCTTGGACCAGTTGCAGTCCGGCGAAATCTATGTCGCCACCGGCGGCGAAATGCGCTGTGCCTACTGGGGCGAGATTCTTACCGCCACGGCCAAAAAACGCGGCGCGGTCGGCGCCGTCATCAATGGTTTCCATCGGGATACGCCGAAAGTGCTTGAGCAGAACTGGCCGGTGTTCAGCCGCGGCCGGTTCGCGCAGGATTCTGCCGTGCGCACCCAGGTGGTGGATTACCGCTGCCCCATCGAAGCTGGCCAGGCCTGCGTCCAGCCGGGCGATTTGATTTTTGGCGATCTCGACGGCGTCATCGTGGTGCCAAAGCCGGTCGAGGCTGAGGTCATCGAACGCGCCCTGGCCAAGGCGCGCGGTGAAAAACTCGTGCGCAAGGAAATCGAGGCCGGCATGAGCAGCACGGCGGCATTCAAGAAATACGGCATTTTGTGAGCGCCAGAAAAACCAATCCGATCGTGACGTCATTCGAGACCTGGCGCTGCCAGCGGCGCGAGGCGCTCTTTGACTCGTCTCGCACGGGCCGTAGTCCGATGAATTGGGACATCGTGGTTTTGCGGCTGACAACCGATGCCGGAATCACCGGCCATGCCACCGCGCTGGCGGCGCGTTCGAGCCTCGTGACCCAGGCCTATTTGCACGAAACCATCGCCCCGGTGGTCCTGGGCCGTCCAGTCAGCGAACGCGAGGCCATCTGGCACGAGTTGTGGACGATTGACCGGCACCTGACCTTTTTCCCGGTTTATCTGCCCGGGCCCGTGGATGTGGCGTTGTGGGACATTGCTGCGCAGGCGGCCGGGTTGCCACTTTACCAGTTTATCGGCGAATGCCGCACGAGTTTGCCGGCCTATGCAAGCAGCCTGTTCCTGCCGGAGGTCGGAGATTATGTGAAGCAGATGCGCGCTTACCGCAAGCGCGGTTTCTCCGCCTACAAGGCACATCCGCCCGGTCCGTGGCGCATAGACATCCAGGTCCATCGCGCGCTCCGCGAGGCCGCCGGGCCGGAATACGTGCTGATGACCGATCCCGTGTCGGATTATTCCCTCGAGGAGGCCATCCGCGTCGGGCGCGACCTGGAAAGACTGAACTACCATTGGTTCGAGGAACCCTTCCGCGATTTCGAGCTGAATAAATACGCCAAACTCTGCGCGGCGCTCGACATCCCGATTGCCGGGACTGAGACCACCCGCGGCGGTCCGTGGGGCGTGGCACAGGCCATCGCGCTTAACGCCGTGGACATTGTGCGCGCCGACGTTTCGTGGAAGGCGGGCGTCACCGGCACGCTGAAGATCGCGCACCTGGCCGAGGCGCACGGTCTCCGCTGCGAAGTTCATTGCACAACCATGGGCTTCATGGACATGGCCAACCTGCACGTCAGTTGCGCGGTCAAGAATTGTGAGTATTTTGAACTGCTCGTGCCGGAGGAACCCTTCCGCTTCCCGATGAAAGACAGATACCCGATTGATAAAAGTGGCGTGGCGCATGTCCCGCAAGAACCGGGCATCGGCGTGGAACTGGACTGGGACGCGATTGGCCGCGCTTGCGTGGAACACAAAATATCCAAACGATAACTCGAATATGAGCGAACAATTTAGTCCGGAACAATTTGAAAAGCTGAGTGGTTTACCTTTGGGCTTTTATGGCTCGAAAATTTCTAAGGAAGGTGAATTGCCGGTGGATTTTATTGATTACTTCAAGGTTAATGCCGGCCGTTGGGATGGCCAGCATCTCGAGGTGGCCCTCGCGCTTCTTCGAACGATAGACACTGATGTGGCCAAACATCTCATCGCTGATTATCTCAACCATCCTTTGAAGTACATCAGGCTGACGGTTCTTGGCATGGTCGATCAGATGAATCCGGTTGATGATTACATTCTATCCAGGATTCACGAGAGGCTGCGCTCAACAACCGGCGAGGAATTTGGAGTGAGCACCCTTAAAAGAATTCAAGACCGGGCCCTGCGGGAACCGGTTTCCTGAATTGCTTATGACGCCACGCTGCTTCCAGATTCAACCGCAGGACAACGTTGCCACGTTGATGGACGATGCGAGTGGCATGGTCCAGGTGCTGGGCGCCCAACCACAGGAAATCCGCCTGTTGGAAAAAATTGCGCCGGGCCACAAAGTTGCTTTGCATGACATAGTTGCCGGCGAAGCGGTGATCAAATTCGGTGTGCGCATCGGCCACGCTTCGCAAGCCATCAAACGCGGTGCGTGGGTGCATCTCCATAATCTCACCAGCGACTTGGATGAGCGCTCCGGCACGCTCGATCTGCATTCCGGCGTGCCCACCGATACAAACGCTGCGTATGTCTGACCCGGCCACCAGTCCTCAACCGGTAGGGCGCGTCACTCCGTGCGCGCCGCCTGACGCGTCGGTCTCTACGAGCGGCGCGCAGGGGACGGCGCGCCCTGCCGGGTGGGATAAGGTTTCATGGCAGGGTTTTCTGCGTCCCGATGGCCGCAAGGGAGTCCGCAATCTGGTGCTCGTGATTTACACGGTCGAGTGCGCCCAACATGTCGCCCATGCCATCGCGGGCGGCGAAAAGGACGTGCAGGTCATCGGCTTTCCCGGCTGTTATGACAATGCCTATGCCATCCGCCTGATGCTGGCGCTGGCGCGCCATCCCAACGTCGGTGCGGTTCTGTCGGTCGGACTGGGTTGCGAATATACCCAGCCGGAAAAAATTGCGGACACGGTTCGTATTTCCGGCCGGCCGGCTGAATGGTTTTTCATCCAGCAATCCGGCGGCACACGCGCTTCGGTCGCCAAAGGCAAGGAAATCGTTTCCCGCCTGCGCGAACTAATCCGCCGGGAAACGCCGCGCGTGCCGATGTCGCTGGCCGATCTGGTCGTCGGCTGCGAATGCGGCGGATCGGACGGCACCAGCGGCCTGGCGGGGAACCCGACCGTGGGCGCGTTCTTTGATTTGCTCGTGGATGCCGGCGGCCGCGCCGTTTTTGAAGAAACCGTCGAGATGATCGGCTTGCGCGGGCACCTGCTGGCGCGCGCGGCAAATCCGGAGGCCGCCAGACAGGTCGGTGAGGCCTATGACAAGGCCGCACGTTATTGCCAATCCGTCCGGCAATACTCGGTTTCCCCCGGCAACTTCGCCGGCGGCCTGACGACCATCGAGGAAAAAAGCCTCGGCGCGTTCGCCAAGAGCGGCTCGCGGCCGATTCAGGGCGTGATTCGCGTGGCGGAGACGCCGCGCGGCCCGGGCTTGTGGATTCTGGACAGCGTGCCGGACGAGCACTTCATGCAATTCGGTTACACGAACCCCAATGACACCGAAGGCATCATGGACTTGATCAGCGCGGGTGCACAGATCGTTCTGTTTGTCACCGGCCGCGGCAGCGTCATCGGCAGCCCCATCGCGCCGCTCATCAAGGTCACCGGCAACAGCGCCACCTACCGGGCAATGGCGGAAGACATGGATTTTGATGCCGGTCGGGTGCTCACCGGCGAAGCGACCCTTGCCCAGGCCGGTCGGGAGCTGGCTGATCTTGTCCTGCGGGTGGCCCGGGGCGAACCGAGCAAGCCCGAAGCTCTCGATCACCGTGAATATTTCATCATGTATAAACATCAAAACACCCCCGGCCTCGAGGCCGGCTGCCACGCATGAACCAGGAAAAAATGAATTCCGTTTTTGATCTCACCGGACAAACCGCCCTCATCACGGGCGGCGGAACCGGATTGGGCCTCGGCATCGCGCGCTGCTTTGTCGCGTCCGGCGCCAAGGTCGTACTGGTCGGCCGCCGCCAGCAGGAGCTGAGCAAGGCTTGTGCGATGCTGGGCAAACAGGCATTTGCTGTCGTCGGCGACGTCACCAAACTGGAAACCGCGCCGGCCCTCGTCGAACAGGCCGAAAAATTGGGCGGCCCGTTGACAATCCTCGTCAACAACGCCGGGGTGCACCTCAAAAAGTCCGCTGTGGATACCAGCGACGCGGAATTTGCGAATGTGCTGCAAACCCATTTATTCGGGGCCTTTTCCCTTTCCCGCGAAGCCGGGCGCCGGATGGTGCAGCGCCGCAAAGGTTGCGTCCTCTTCACCGCATCCATGGCCTCATTTATGGGGATACCCCAGGTCGTGGCGTATTCCGCGGCCAAGACCGCCTATCTCGGCCTCGTGCGTGTGCTGGCTTCCGAATGGGGACCGCATGAAGTGCGGGTCAATGCCATCGCCCCCGGCTGGATTGCCTCGGATATGCTCGATCAGGCCATGAGCGGCGACCCGGCCCGGAAGGCAAAGGTCATCAGCCGCACTCCCATGGCGCGCTTCGGCGACCCGGACGACATCGGCTGGGCGGCGGTTTATCTGGCGTCACCGGCGGCAAAATTTGTCACCGGCGTGGTGCTGCCGGTGGACGGCGGGGCGGCAATCGGCTTCTGAGCCGGGTGCGAATGCTCATTTGAGTCAATCTACCGATATGTGGAAATCAAACTGGCAGCGAACCCAAAGGCGCTTTGTGGACTGGTGGAATCACGAGGGACTTTTGATCGGCATGTGGGGCGCGCCCGAAATCGGGCGCAGCGTTCATGAAACCGTGGCTGCCCCGGCCCGGCCGGCCACGATTGACGAGCGTTACTGCAACGCCGCCTTCCGCGCGGCGGAGAACCATTACCGGCTCTCGCGCTCCATCTTTCCGCTGGACGTGCTCCCGACCGCGACCACCGACCTCGGCCCGGGCTCGCTCGCGCTCTTTTTGGGGGCCAAACCCGGGTTTGCCGAGGACACCGTCTGGTTCCATCCGTGCATCGAGCAGCAACTCGAGCCGGAAAAGCTGCCGCCGTTGAAATTTGATCCGAACCATCCGTGGTGGCATACCACCGAGGATATTCTCCGGCAATGCGTGGAGCTTTCCCGCGGCAGGTATCTGGTGGGTTGCCCGGACCTGATCGAAAACGTGGACGTGCTTTCGTCGTTGCGCGGCGCGCAGACATTGCTTATGGACATGATGGAGCGCCCGGAATGGGTCGAACAGAAAATCCGCGAAATTAATGAAGTCTGGTTTGCCGCCTACCAGCGCATTTACGACATCATCAAGTTGGAGGATGGCAGCTCGGCGTTCGGCGCGTTCTATATCTGGGGCCCGGGCAAGGTGGCCAAGCTGCAGTGTGATGCTTCGGCGATGTTTTCACCGAAGATGTATCAGCGGTTCGTGGTTCCGGCCCTGACAGCCCAATGTGAGTGGCTGGATCATTCGCTCTATCATCTGGACGGCACGCAGGCGATGGTGCATCTCGACAATTTGCTGGCAATCAAACCGCTGGACGCCATCGAATGGACGCCGCAGGCGGGCATCGAGACCGGTGGCAACAAACGCTGGCACGATCTTTACCGCCGCATTCTCGCCGCCGGAAAATCCGTCCAGGTCGTTAATGTCGAGCCGGACGAAGTGCTTCCCTTGCTGGATGCCATCGGGCGCAAGGGTGTTTACCTGCTCATCCAGTTTAAAGGCCAGCGCGAGGCGGATCAGATCCTGGAGCGCGTCGGCAATTACTGATCAACAGAAAACGGGAGGTCAAATGGAACGAATCGGAGTTGTGGGGGTCGGGCGCATGGGCGCGAACATGGCGCGACGCCTGAAAGAGGCCGGCTGCCCGGTAACCGCCGTCTTTGACGCGCGCGCCGAGGCCGCGCAGAAACTGGCCGCGGAAATCGGCGCCGAAGCCACCGCGCACCTGGCGCGCGTGACCGAGTTGTCGGACGTGATTCTCACGGTCGTCACCGACGATGCGGCGATGAAGAAGATTTTTGCGCCGGGCGGCGACACGCTGCTCAAGCGCGCGACGGGGCGGCTGTTCATCAACTGCGCAACCGTCAGCCCGCAGACGCACGTGCGCGTCGAGGCGCTGGCTCGGAAGAAAGGCGCGCAGTCGTTGGAAGCGTGCATGGCTTCCAGCATCACGCAGGCGCGGGAAGGCTCGCTGTATCTCATGCTCGGCGGCGAGCCGGAGGTTTTTGAACGTGCCCGGCCCGTTTTGGAAAAGCTCGCCTCGTCGATGCGCTACGTCGGCAAGGCTGGCGAAGCCGCCAAGGTCAAGGCCCTGGTCAATATGGTCATGAATATCAACACCGCCGGGCTGGCGGAGGGGCTGGGATTGGGGGCCGCTCTCGGACTCAACCTGACAATGTTGCGGGAAGTGTTTGCCCAGACCGGCGCGCGTTCCGGCGTGTTGCAGACCGACGGCGAGGATATGCAGAATCGGGAACATTCCTGTTTCTTTAGCGCCGCACATGCTGCCAAGGATTCCGGCATTGCCCTCAAACTCGCCAAGGAATCGGCGCTGAACCTGCCGCTCGCGGCCGCAACGTTTAAACAATTCCAGCGTATGGTCGCAGCAGGTTTGGGTGAACTCGATAAATCCGGCATTGCCGAATTGACCTTTAACGGCCGACATCAGCCGAAATCGGCATGAGCCGGCCCATTTTACGCCGCATCGCCAATCTGTGGACCTTGATGGGACATCCCTCGAAGGAAAGCGAATGGCCCTTGGAGCAAAAGTTGCGCGCGATCAAGGAAGCCGGTTTTGACGGCGTCTGCTGGGCCGGCAGTCCCGAGTTGCGCGAGGGAACGAAACGACATGGATTGATTTTTGTCGGCGGCATGGCGTCCGGCAATGCGACGGAGTTCCCGCGCCTGCTCCAGGAACAGAGGGATGCCGGCGCTCATCACGTCAATGTGCAACTGGCCGCCGACGATGTATTGACGCCCGCCGCTCTCGGCCTGACGCTGTCCCTGTTGCAGGAAGGCGGCCGGCTCGGCCTGGAGCCCGCCATCGAATCGCACCGCGGCACCTGCACCGAAACTCCGGAGAAGACCTGCGCGCTGGCCGACGCGTATCAGAAACTGACCGGAGAACTGCTGCCGATCTCGTGGGATTTCTCGCATTTTTCGGTCGTCAAACATCTCGTCCCTGCCAACTTCATCCAACGGCTCCTCGTCCGGCCCGACCTGATCCGGCGCGCACAGCAATTTCACTTTCGCCCGTTCAACGGCCATCATGTCCAGGTGCCGATCACGGACGGGAAGGGGAATCTGACGCCGGAAGTCAAAGACTGGTTGCCTTTTGCCGAAGCGTTGCTCGCGTGCTGGCTGGACGGCAACCGCAATACCGGGCGCGAGATTTTCATTTGCCCCGAGCTGGGTCCGGTGGAAGGCGGCTACGCGCTTTCAACCTTCCCGAACAGCTGGGAGGAAGCCAAAGTTTTGCGCGGTGAGATTGATAAACTTTGGAATAAACTGACGGCTTGAATGAGGAGCAGAGGATCAGCCGCGGACGGACACGGATGCACCCGGGTAAGATCAGGAAAAAAGCCTCGGTCGCTGTTATCCGCGGACAGGTAAGTGCTTGCCGGTGAGAGAAAATGACCCGTCTGCAGAAAAATCTTCTTCTGTCCGTGTCCATCTGGGTTCATCCGTGGTTGAAATTCCCATTGCGGCGCTTCAAGGTTTATGCCGCCTCTTGTCGCCGCCGGTGGCTGCCGGGAGATCGGCCCATCACGCGTTTGAAGACGCGATGGAATTGCGGATAGCTGCCGAAACCGGCTTCAAGCGCCGCGTCGAGCATGGTCAGGCGCTGGCCGGCTCCGTAGAGGCGCAGGAAGCGCTCGATGCGCTGGCGGTTGCGGAAATCCACCAGCGCGATGCCGGTTTGCTGTTTGAACAGCCGGCTCAGGCGCGCCGGGCTCAGGCCCGAACGCCGGGCAAGTTCGTCCAGGCTGAGCGTGGCGGTGTCATCGCGAATCAGCCGGGCGGCTTTTTCAACCGCGGGATGAACATCGTGCACGGGCACATCGGCAGCATGTTCAAAATGTTGCCAGGCGTTGAGCAGGGCGTAGTTCAACCCGGCATTGAACAGACCGGGTCGATCGTGTGCGGCGGCAACTTCGGCAAACAATCCTTCGAGCCGGGCCAGAATCCCCTGGGGCAGGCGCCGGCAGTATTCTCCGGCCGGGTCAGCCTGCTGCAATACCTGCGTGTTTGCGTCGATGGCAATCCGCCGGACCACTTTGGGTTTGAAGACGCCGATCCACATCTCAAAATCGAGGGTCTGTTCAATCAGCACGTGTTCCTGCGCCGGGAAGAGCCAGAGCAGATCACCGCGGCGGATCCGGTATTTGCGATTATCCAGCAGGTAGAGGCCCGTGCCCTGCGTGACCAGGTTGAATTCCAGCTCCGCATGGTGGTGCATGGCCTGCGCGCGACCGGGGTTGCGATAATGCCAGAGGTTGCCGTCCCATTCCGGCGGCAAATGGAGGTGTTGGCGCATAACGACAAAAAATGATAACAAGACACGGGCAAAATGAGAAGCCTTCCGGCTCGGTTCAGAGTAAGCTCGCTAATACAATGAATATAGTTCCTGAATCTCAACGCGAAGCGTACAAAAAGGAAGGCTACCTGATTTTGCCGGGGGTCATCCCGCCCGACCTGCTGAACATGTTGCGCGAGGAATGTTCCTACTACCTGGGATACTACGATTCGACGATGGATGCCAAGGGAGCGCAGACGGAAGGCATCAGCCACCGCGGCAAACGTTATTTTATCAACAATCGTTACCGGCTGAGCAGCCGGCTGTGGGAATTCATTTTCAGCCCGTTGATGGCCGAGGTCGTCCAGGCAACCGTGGGATCGGACGCTTATCTTTTCCACGAGCAGTGGGTGGTCAAAGGCGCGGAGCAGGGGATGAAATTTTCCTGGCATCAGGACAGCGGCTATGTGAAATGGTACGACCCCACGACCAGCCACAAACCGTACGTGACCTGCTGGTGCACGCTCGATGACGTCAGCGAAGTGAACGGCACGGTTTACATCCTGCCACATTCGCGCGCGGGCACGCGGGACAAGATCATTGATCACATCAAGGAAGAAGGCTCCAACGACTTGATTGGCTATACCGGCAGCGACCCGGGCGACCCGCTGATTGTGCCGGCCGGCAGCATTGTGGCCTTCGACAGCTACCTGTTGCATCGCAGTGGTCCGAACACGACGAACCGCATGCGACGCGTTTATCTCCCGCAATACAGCAGCGCGCCGATCAAGCGGCCCGACGGCAAACCCTGGGCAATGGCCACCCCGTTCATCAAAGATGGCAAGGTCATTTATGACCATGCCGCTGACACGGCGGATAAATACGGCCCGTTTCCGGAGAAGAAGTGAAGGAAACGCCGGGACATCAGTGAAATCTTTGGCTGGAGGACCGGTGAGTCAGTCGCCGGCCAGCTTCTTGAGCTCATCGGCCACGTTTTGCTTTCCCTCCTTTTCCCAATAGGCATCCAGGGCGGGGGCGAGCGTTGCAAACAGCGGTTGGCCTTTGGGGGCTGCGTGAACACGGCGGGCGCAGTCGCGGATGAAATCGGCCCGGCCGGCCGGCATCAACGCCATCACGGCATCCAGTTCCGGCTCATCTAAATTGCCCAGCGTGGCGGCCAGCCGGGCGATAAACTGGCCGGCAACATAGTGCTCATCCAGGAACAACCGGCAATCACTCCGGAACGCCTCGTCGGAAAGCCGCAGCAAACCCTGGGCGGCCATTGCTTTGGATAAAAGGTTGTCCCGGCCTCCTTGCAGCATCCAGGCGGTGACCAGACAGCCGATGGGACCGGCATCTCCCGAATGGTGCATCTCCGTCAGGTCCGGCAGAAGAAAGTCCTGGTGGTTGCGATATAGAAGGGCAATGTCCCGCGAAACAGTCCAGGGCCAGGAGCGAGGCTGAAAAATCAGGTCGCCGCCTTCCAAAATAAACTTGGCCGCCGCCGACACCCCGGCGCCGAAGGTTCCGCCCGGGACCTCCCGCGGTTCCTCGGGAACCTCAAATTTCCCGCCCGGATCGTCCGATTCCGCCTGCTCATCCTTGAAAAAACTTTCCCACGGTGCGAGAAAGTCTTCAGCGCCCAGCCGGCGCAGCAGGGCCGGGAGTTGCGCGTAGGTTTGGGCGGGAAGCCGGGCTCGCAAGGCCCCATCCAGATCCGGAAATTGCAGCAGTTCGGGGCCGAAGAAAACAACCGCCGATCCGAGCGGGGAGTTGGTGCGATAGGCATTGGCAAAGCCGGCACCGTCACGTTCGATTCCGGCCAGCGCCGGCCCAAAAGCGTCGGGCTCGAAATGCAGACTCAGGCGGAGTTGATGCGCCTCCTGGGCATTCAGCGCCATCCCGACGATTCGGCCGGTCTGGGCATCCAATTTGATGATGGTGTCGGCGTTGCTCATGACGAGTTGGTCGCCGTCGAAGCGGCGGTTGAATTTCTTGCCGGGGGTCAGGTGCAGGAAAGCCGCCGGGGCCAGGCTCATGCTCAAGGCGTAGGGCGGCGCGTTCGTTTCGTCGCCGAGGCTGTGCATCCCGGCGCCGGCTTGGAAATCTACGCAGTGTCCGTCCGCGTCCAGCGCCCGGGTTTCCGCCGAAATGTTGCTGGTGAACTGTGCCGCCGAAAGGCGCGTCACGTATTTCTGCTGCCGCTCGGATAGATATAGCGCGAGCTGGCAGGAGGACATGACCAGCGCCCGGCGGAGCCGGTTTGTGCCTCCGACCATCACGTTTTCCAGCACGAGCAGGCCCCGGTGCGGCGAGACAATGCATCGCACTGAGGACGCATCGGCGGAATAGCCGGAAGCGGAAATCACGGCTTCCTCCCCGCTGTCCCCGAGCTTCGCAAGCCAGTCGCGGGTCTTGAGCAGCACCTGCTCCATCGGCTCGAATTTGCCCGTCAACGGCGGGGTCTCATCATTTTCGATGACGGCAACGGTGAGTTGCACACGGCCGGAGGCGTCCGGCGGGCTGGCCTGGACCGAGTTCGTCAGGAATCGGGCGGAATGATACAGCCGGTCGTTGATGGCCGCAGCCAGATCGCTGGTGAAGGTCATTTCCGGTTTCAGGCCGAGGTAGTCCAACAACACCTTGCGGCTATTCCTCCGGTTGCCCACCACGTTGATGCGGTCGATGATGGCGGGCGGGCCTTCATCGCGGATTTTCACCTGCAATGTGGCAGTCCGGACTGCGGGATTCGTCACGACATTGAGCGTGAACCGGGACCGGAAGAATCCGTGTTTGGCCAGTGCGTTCGTGACCTTGCCCGACAGGTAACGCCGGCTGATGTCATCAAAACGGGCCGGCTGGCCGGCGACCCACATTTTCGTAATGTTGGTTTCCGCCGCTTCGGTCCGATTCGCCGGGGCGTTGTCCAGGAATTGAAACGACTGCGGCAACACTTCAGTGCAGGCGTTGGTCACCGTCAATGCCTCCACGATGGGTTGCGTTGGCATTTTCCGCGCGCCGATGACTTCGACCGGACCGCACCGGTAGCGGGTGCCCTCCTTGATCTGGACGATGACGCGGTCCGCCTGGTCATCGTAGTGCGCCGTGATCCGGGCATCGGGAAAGCCGCAGTGGACATAGCCCAGACGCAACTGGCTCTCGATCGCCGCCAGAAAGGCATCGCGCGGAGCGAGGGGATGTGACTGTAAGGGGAAATCATAGGTGGAGTTCAAAGCCAGCCAGAGGCTGCCGCCGGAGAACGAGTTGGTTCCTTCGAAAATGAACCGGTCGAATTCCCGCAATGATCCGACGCGCGGCGGGTCGTTGGTTTCAGCCCCGCGGGCCGGGTTACACATCACGCCCAGTGCCAGCGCAATCAGAAGCCAGGCCGCCGTGGTAATCTTCATGTGGATTTAAACTGTGATTTGCGCACAATTTCAAATCCCCGTCAATCCACCCTTCTTGTTTGCCGGTTCCCAATCTTTGTTCCTTTCTGAGGAACCGGACGTCGTGATGCTCCGCCTCCGGGATTTGCGTTGTCAGAATCCGCAAGGTTTTAAGCTGTTATGGACTGGCCGATTTGTGGGGCGCAGCGTAAGATGCCGCGCACAACAACCGGCAGACGTGAAGGCGCATGAGCAAGCATTCCATAATCTTCAATCGTGACGGCAACCGCCTGATCTGGCGGTGGAGAGACCAAACCCTCTGGGTCGAGCCGTGGGGTGCCGATTGCATCCGCGTCCGGGCCACTGTGCTGCCGGAAATGCCGGAACGCGACTGGAGCCTGCTGAACGCGCGATCAGCCTCGCCGAAAATCACCGTCGAGAAAGACAGCGCGCGGATGGTCAACGGGCGTTTGACAGCCACCATTGATGCCAAAGGCCGCGCGCGGTTCTTCAAGGACGGCAGCGACCAGCCCCTGGTCGAGGAAATCTTCGCGCGGACAAACTGTCCGCCGGCGCGCACGTTCAAATCCGTCGGCGGTGATCTCTGCCATGCCGAGGCGTGTTTTACGGCGTTTGACGACGAGCGCATTTACGGCCTCGGTCAGCGGCGGCACGGGTTGCTTGATCAAAAGGGCTGCGTTCTCGAGTTAACGCATCGCAATTCACAAATCTCCATCCCGCTGCTGGTCTCCAGCCGCGGCTACGGCCTGCTCTGGCACAACCCCGGCATGGGCCGCGTCGAGCTCGGTCGCACGCAAACCCGCTGGGTGGCCGACGCCACGCGCCTGATTGATTACGTCGTGATGACGGGAGACGGCTATGCAGACGTCTTGGAGCGCTATGCCGACCTCACCGGCCATCCGCCGGTGTTGCCGGAGTGGGCGGCCGGTTTCTGGCAATGCAAACTTCGCTACCGGACCCAGGACGAGCTGCTGGCCGTGGCGCGCGAACACAAACGCCGCGGCCTGCCCATGTCCGTGATCGTTGTGGATTATATCCACTGGACGAAGATGGGCGAATGGAAGTTTGACCCCGTCTGCTGGCCCGACCCGGCGGGCATGGTGCGGGAGCTGGACAAAATGGGCATCAAGGTCATGGTGTCCGTCTGGCCGACGGTGAATCCGGACAGTGAAAACTATCCCGCACTGCGGGACCGCAATCTGCTCGTTCGCACCGAACGCGGGATGAACACCTTCATCCGCTTCACCGACACGAACGCCAAACACACCGTCATCTCGCACCTGCTCGACAGCACGCATCCCGAGGCCCGCCAATTTCTGTGGAGCAAGGTGCGCGAGAATTACCACCGCTACGGCATCAAAATCTGGTGGCTCGACGCGATTGAGCCGGAGATGGTGACCTACGATCATGACAATGTCCGCTACCATGCGGGCAATGGCGTGGAAGTCGGCTGTCTTTACCCGATGTTTCAGCAGCAGGCGTTGTTCGAGGGTATGAAGTCGGCGGGTGAAACCGAGATCCTCTCGCTGGGGCGTGCCGGTTTTGCCGGCAGTCAGCGTTTTGGCGCGGCCATCTGGTCGGGCGACATCCATTCGACATGGGAGGAGTTGCAGCAGCAGGTCCGCGCCGGGCTGAACATCGGACTCAGCGGCATCCCATGGTGGACGACCGACATCGGCGGGTTTTTCGGCGGCGAGATTGACACGCCGTATTTCCAGGAACTCATCGTGCGCTGGTTCCAGTATGGTGCGTTCTGCCCGCTGTTCCGGCTGCACGGCTGGCGCAACAGCTCGCTCACCCATCCCGAAAGCTGCGATCCCACCCGCGGAGGCCCGAACGAAGTCTGGAGTTTTGGCGAGCGCGCCTACGGCATCATCAAGGAGATTCTCCAGCTTCGCGAACGCCTGCGTCCCTACATCATGAAGCAGATGAAGCTCGCCAGCACCAAAGGCACCCCGCCGATGCGCCCGCTTTTGTTCGATTTTCCGGACGACGTGGCCGCGCAGGGCGTGGACGACCAGTTCATGTTTGGCCCCGACCTGCTGGTGGCGCCCATCCTGCATCCGGGCGCCACCCGGCGGAAGGTTTATCTGCCAGCGGGAGCCAAATGGACGGATGCCTGGACCGGCCAGCCGGTCAAGGGCGGCCAGATCATCCGGGCCGAAGCGCCGTTGGACAGGATTCCGCTTTATCTCCGCGACGGACGGAAACTGCCGATCAAGTAGGGCCGACATCGCGCCAGTCTCCATTTTTATTTCATGAACAAAATTTCCTACCTCAAACGATTCAGCTATGCATCGAGCGACATTGGCGGACAGCTCGTGTTCTGCGTCATTTCATTTTATCTGCTCTATTTTTACACGGACGTCTACGGCATCTCCGCGCACACCGCCGGCACAATTTTATTGATCGCCCGCTTTACCGACGCGATTGACGCTCCGATCTGGGGAATCATCTTTGACAAAACTCACAGCCGGTGGGGGAAAAGCCGCCCCTGGTTCCTCTGGCTTTGCGTTCCTTTCGCCACCTTTGGCGTGCTGACCTTCCTGACCCCCGATCTCGGGCACACCGCCAAGGTCTGGTATGCGGCCAGCACCTATGTCATTTGCAGCATTCTGTACACGGGCATCAACACGCCCGTGACATCCATTCTGTCCGCGCTGACACCGAATCCGCAGGAGCGGGTGATGCTGACCTGCTGGCGGATGTTCGGTTCGAAGCTGGGTGTGCTGATTGTGAATCTGACCGCGCTGAAGATGGTCGCCTGGCTCGGGCACGGGGATGACAAAAGGGGTTTCATGCTGACCATGCCAATTTATGCGACCGGGACAATCCTGTTGTTTCTGCTCGCCTTCAAAAACCTGGAGGAAAGGGTTGTGGAGAAGAAAAAATCACTGCCCATCAAGGACAGCTTTGGCGCGATCAAGGGCAACTGGCCGTGGATCATTATTTTCATGAGCAGCCTGTTTTTTTGGATCGCCTTCATTTCCCGGGTGTCCACCGGCGCCTATTTTTTTGAGTACACCCTGCACCGCAAGGATCTGATCTCGCTGGCCTATGCAATGGATTTTACCTCGCTGGCCACCGTATTTTTTCTGCCTTGGTTCTGCCGTTTGACGTCCAAGCGGAACGTGTGGGTGCTGGGTTTGCTCGGGATGGTGGTCGGCCAGATAATCGTTTGGTACGGGTTGCGCCAGAATGCCTCCCTGTCGTGGATCATGGGCGGTTGGATTTTTGGGTTCCTGGCCAGCGGCGTGGCCATGGCGATGCCTTTTTCCGTGCTTTCCGACAGCGTGGATTACGGTGAATGGAAGACCGGCATCCGTGCTCCGGGCTTTTTGACCGCGATCGGCGCCGCTTTTTGCCTGAAGGCGGGCAGCGGCCTGGGGGGAGCCCTGCCGGCATGGATCATGGACGCCCATGGCTATGTGCCTAATGTGCCCCAGACGGCCTCTTCGCTGAAAGGCATCGAGCTGGGTTTCATCTGGTTGCCGGCGGTTTTCTTTGTCCTTAGCATCATTCCGGTCCTGTTTTACAAAAAATTCGAACTGCTGGAACCGCAGATCCACGCGGAGCTGGAGCAACGCCGGGCGCTCGCAAAGTAGCGAGTGGTTCGAGGTTCGCCGTCGCCGTTCAACCGCACATCCGGTGGATATCGTGATACAGTTGGTGCTGGGCCTTCGGATCCTGCACATGCGTGCCGACAATCAGCTTGAGCCCCGGTTTCCATAGGCGTTTGACGCGGGCGAGAACCTCCTCCGGGCCGCCCACGATGCGAACATGCAGGATGATGCCGGAGCCGGCGAGTGCGTCGCGGAATTCCTCGCAGCGGTTGTAGGCCGGATCCGTCTGCGGACTGAACGCGCCGTCCACCATGATCAGGTTCCGGATTTGCTTCACGGCGGGCAGCCAGCGTCCCCAGTTGCCGCACGAATGGATGGCCGTGCCGCCGAAATTCTCACCGATCCGGGCGCTGTGCTCCGCGCAAAAGTCCGTGTACATCGCGGGCGACACCATGATGAGGTTGTCGGTGCTCAGGCCGATGCCGGTGCCCGCGCGCGAGCTCGCAAAACCGTGGCCCGGCCGCGCCAGCGCGTCACCGATCAGTCCGCTCTGGATTTTGGTGAAACGAATCACTTCATCCGCCAGGACGGAGAGGATGGCTTTGGTGCGATCGGGTTCGTCGTGAAACGCCATAAGAAACCGGGTGATGTCCACCAGGCCGCCGGCCACGTTGATCGGCGACTGGATGTCGCACCAGGATATGGGCACACGTCCCTGCGTTTGCTCCAGGAAGTATTCAATGGTTTCCAGCGTGTAGCGGAGGATGGGTGCATCGGCAACTTCGCGCGGTGACAGTTCGGGGATTTCTTCGATCGTGCGATAGACCGGTTTTACCGCCGGGGATTGTCCCGGCAACCATTCGTATTCCGCGCCGAATGCGGCGGCCGCGGTGCCGATGCCATACCACGGTTCCAGGTAAGCGGGGGCGTCGGTCAGGTAATCCATGGCGCGGGTCAATCCGCCAAGCTGCCAGCGCAGGGATTGCTTCATGTCCCGGCACTGGTCGCGGAACACTTCGCCGACGCGGACCCGCTGCCAGATGGCAACCCCCTCGCTTTTGCGGAGGAATTCAGCATATCGCTGGTCGGCCGCGGCGGCAAAGGCCTCGTAGCGGGTGAGGTCGAAAGCAGCGGGGTCCACCGGCGTCACCGGCATGGCCATGGCGTCCGCTTTGGTATAGTCAAATTTGATGGTCATGTGATCTAAATCGTCCTCGTTCTCGATTCGGCCTTCATTTTCGGGGACGAGGACGTATCGGATGATAAAAGGAATCCGCAGCGAAGGCGATGCCGGCGTGGGCGTGCCACCAGGAAGGAGGCTACCCCACGTCCGCCGGCAGCATCCCATTCCGGAGCCGGGGATTCCGATAACAGGATTTTGCGTTCATCAGCGGCGGCGGTTTGTTCAACGGCCGGGGTTCTTGCGAGACACCTTACTCAAACGGGTGGGAAAATACATCCGGAAAAATAAACCGCCGGCGCTCAAGCCGGCGCTCGATTTTGGAAAGATTGATTTCGTTCGCCGGGTGCGGCGGTGAAAACCGCAATGAGCGCAGGGCAACTCCTCGCCGGCGCAGAACCCCTTGTGCCGGGAAAATCAGCTCACGCAAACAAAATCCTGGTCGTCGTTTCCTTTTCATCCCAGCCGCGCGTCGGTTCGGCGGTGACGGAGGAAACATCCTTGATGGAAATCTGCCGCCCCCGGGTGCGCGGATTTTTCACCTCCACCTGTGACGGATCGCACGTCTGCTGGCTGACTTTCTGGTGCGGCGCGGGTTTGTAGCGCACGTAAAGCATCTTCGGCGTGTCGGCCGCGAAGTAGAGGATGCGTGATTTGTCCGGGATGCACGAATAGACCTTGTTCAGGATCGAGCCCCCGAATGTGAATCGCTTGAGATAGCTTGCGTCGCGGTCGGTGTAGGCGCAGGTGAACACCCGCTCGCGGTCGGGGAGGCCGCAGTAGAACAATTCCTGCCCGGCGAACAGTTTTTCCGGCAATTCGGTGACCTTGTAGGTGCCGTCGCGGAACACGAGCAGGATCTTGTCGAATTTGGTGCATTCCACCTTGAATTCCTCGCCGTTGACCTTGTAGCCGACGTAGCCGGTTTCGCGGTCGTAGCTGACCTTGAACGCCTTGAACGCCACCGCCTTGGCATCCACCTCCTCGTGTCGCGCGGACTTCGTGGTCAGGCGCGGATACTGCTGGCCGTACTTTTCCAGCAACGCTGCGAGGTGGCCGACGACATATTTCGTGAGGTTCTTGAGGTTCTTGCGGACCGTATCGAGTTCCGCCTTCGTCTGTTCCATCTCCTCGCGGTGCTTGTTGATGTCGAACAGCGAAATCCGGCGGATGCGGACCTGCAATAATTTTTCCACGTCTGCGTCCGCCAGCTCGCGGAGCAGCTGCCGCTTGAAGGGCTTGAATCCGTCGTAAACCGCCGCGGTCACGGCCTCGTTCGTCTTGCACTTCTCAATCAATTTGTAAATGCGCTCCTCGATGAAAATGCGTTCCAGCGTGCGGTAATGGAGTTCGTCGACCAGCTGCTTGCTCCGCAGCTCCAGTTCCCGCTTGAGGATGACCACGAGCTGATCGGTGTTTTCACGCAGGACCTCGCTGACGGTCAGCTCCACCGGGCGGTTGTTTTTAATGACGATGATGCGGCTGCTGATGGTTGTTTCGCAGTCGGTGAAGGCGTAAAGCGCGTCCACCAGTTTTTCCGCATCCACGCCGGCCGGGCACTTGATCTCGATCTCGACGTTTTCGGAGGTGAAATCGTTGATGGATTTCACCTTGAGCTTGCCCTTGCGGGTCGCGTCCTCAATCGAGCCGATAAGCGAATCGGTCGTGGTGGCCGGCGGAATTTCCGTGATGAGCACGGTGGATTCGTCCTTTACCTTGAGGCGGGCGCGGACCTTCACCGAGCCTTTGCCGTCCTGGTAGTCGCGCGCGTCCATCAGGCCGCCGGTCGGAAAATCCGGCAGGCACTTGAAGGGCTGCTTTTTGAGGATGGCGATCTGCGCCTCGAGCAGCTCGGGGAAATTGTGCGGCAGAATCCGCGCGGCCAGGCCGACGGCGATGCCTTCCGTCCCAAGCATGAGCGTCAGCGGCAGCTTGCAAGGAAGTGCGACTGGCTCTTGTTTGCGCCCATCGTAAGTCGGGATGAAATCAGTGATCTCATCATTGAACAGTTCTTCACGCGCCAATCCAGTGAGGCGGCATTCGATGTAGCGCGGAGCAGCGGCGGGGTCGCCAGTAAAGATATTGCCGAAATTGCCCTGTCCCTCGATGAGGTAGCGTTTGTTCGCCAGCACCACAATCGCGTCATCGATGGAGGCATTGCCGTGCGGATGATATTTCATCGTTTCGCCGGTAACGCTTGCGACCTTGATGAAACGTCCATCATCCAGGGTGTGCAGTACATGGAGGATGCGCCGCTGCACCGGTTTCAAACCATCGGCGAGATTCGGTATCGCGCGGTCGCGGATGACGTAGCTGGCGTAATCGAGAAAGCTGCGGTCCACACGGGTATGCAGACCTAGGCCGAGCTTCTTCGGATCAAACGGCTTGTGCGCGAGAGCTTCAACCGACTCAGCAACGACGTGGTCCGCGCCGTTGCCATTGGCCGAGGCGGATTTTTTCGCAGGCTTCTTCTCCTCGGGCGCAGGGATTACGCCTTCAATGGGCAGTTCCGGTTGATTTGGTTCTTTTTTACGTTTGGCTGACATGTTTTATTTTTTTGCTTCGGAGGGACGGGTTCTACGATCCCTGACTTATAATGTGTTTGATTTGGGGCTCATGGAACTCGCCCCTCCGGGTTTATTCCTCCACCGGCACCACCAGGCTGTCCATGATGTAGTCCTTGCGCTCCGGGGTGTTCTTGCCCATATAGAAGTCGAAGATGGGTGCGGACTCGGCGCGCGGCGCGTATTCAATCTGGCTCAAGCGCATCTGTTTGCCGATGAACTGGGCAAACTCCTTCGGGCTGATCTCGCCGAGACCCTTGAACCGCGTGATTTCAGGTTTGCCGCCCAGCTCCCGGATGGCGTTGTCGCGCTCGGTTTCGCTGTAGCAATAAATCGTCGTCTCCTTGTTGCGCACGCGAAACAGCGGCGTTTCCAAGACATAAACGTGGCCGTCATGGATGAGCTGCTCGAAGAACTTGAAGAAATACGTGATCATCAGATTGCGGATATGCAGGCCGTCCACGTCCGCGTCGGTGGCGAGAATTACCTTTTCATACCGCAGGCTGTCGGTTGTGTCCTCCACGCTCAACGCCTGCATGAGATTATACATCTCGTCGTTCTTGTACATTACGTCGCGCTTGAGGTCCCAGACATTGAGCGGCTTGCCTTTCAATACAAAAACCGCCTGGTGGTTCACATCGCGGCAGCTGGTGATCGAGCCGGCGGCGGACTGGCCCTCGCAGATGAACACCATCGTGCCGCCACCCTTGTCCTTTTTCTTGTCGAAGTGATGCTTGCAGTCCTTGAGCTGCGGAATGCGCAGCGTGATGGCCTTGGCGCGTTCGCGCGCCAGCTTTTTGACGTCCTGCAATTCCTTCCGCAACTGCTGGGTGTCCTTGACCTTGGCCATGATCGTCTCGGCGATCTGCTTGTTGCGCTGGAAGAAGTGGAGGAGTTCCTCGCGCACGCTGTTGACCAGCTCGGTGCGGATTTCCGTGTTGCCGAGCTTGTTTTTCGTCTGCGACTCAAACACCGGGTCCTTCAGGCGGATCGACACTGCGCCGACCATGCACTCGCGCACGTCGTCGCCGTCAAACTTGCCATTGCCGTATTCATTGACCGCCTTGAGCAGGCCTTCGCGGAACGCGCTCAAATGCGTGCCGCCGTCGCTCGTATACTGGCCGTTGACGAAGGAGTAGAACGTCTCGCCATAACGCGAATTGCTGTGCGTGAAACAAAATTCCAGCGTCTTGCCCGCGTAATGCAGCGGCGAATAAATCGGCTCGCTGCCGTCACTCGCGAGATCCTCCATCACCAGGTCCATCAGGCCGTGGCGCGACTGGAACGTTTTCGGCTCCAGCAACGCGGGCGTGGTCAAAATCAATTTCAGCCCGGTGTTCAGATAGCTGTAGTGCCGCAGCCGGCGCTCGATGTGCTCCAGCTTGAACTCGCTGTCCTTGAAAATGTCCGGGTCCGGCTCAAACTCGATGAACGTGCCGTTCGGCTCCCGGGATTTGCCGTCACCCTCTTTCTTTAACTTGCCGACCTTGAAACTCGCCTCGGCGAATTCGCCGTCGCGATGGCTGCGGACGAGGAAATGTTTCGACAGCGCATTGACCGCTTTCGTGCCGACGCCATTGAGGCCGACGCTGAACTGAAACACCTCGTCGTTGTACTTCGCGCCGGTGTTGATTTTGGAAACGCAGTCGACGAGCTTGCCGAGCGGGATGCCGCGCCCGAAATCACGCACCGTCACCCGGTTGCCGTCGATGCCGATGTGGACCTCCCGGCCGTTGCCCATGATGAACTCGTCGATCGCGTTGTCCACGACCTCCTTGAGCAGGACGTAGCAGCCGTCGTCCGGGTGCGCGCCCGTCCCGATGCGCCCGATATACATGCCCGTGCGCAGCCGGATGTGCTCCAGCGAGGACAGGGT
>Ga0265338_10000497_pt1 | contig 70113 bp, 71 predicted proteins | sample 42126metaG_FD_193579 | JGI IMG/M metagenome (GOLD analysis project Ga0265338, IMG submission 193579) | Rhizosphere microbial communities from Carex aquatilis grown in University of Washington, Seatle, WA, United States - 4-21-26 metaG | ecosystem: Host-associated > Plants > Roots > Rhizosphere...
GCGGACCAACGACGAGGGTGTCCTTCGGGAGGCGGTGTCGGCGTACCGCGCGGCTTTGCAGGTTTACACGAAGGAGTCTCTGCCCGCCGATTGGGCTATGACCCAGAACAACCTCGGAGTCGTGCTCAAGGTCCTTGGAGAGCGGACCAACGACGAGGGTGTCCTTCGGGAGGCGGTGTCGGCGTACCGCGCGGCTTTGCAGGTTTACACGAAGGAGTCTCTGCCCGCCGATTGGGCTATGACCCAGAACAACCTCGGAGTCGTGCTCCAGGTCCTTGGAGAGCGGACCAACGACGAGGCTGTCCTTCAGGAGGCGGTGTCGGCGTACCGCGCGGCTTTGCAGGTTCGCACGAAGGAGTCTTTGCCCGCCGATTGGGCCATGACCCAGAACAACCTCGGAAACGCGCTCCAGGTCATTGGAGGGCGGACCAACGACGAGGCTGTCCTTCGGGAGGCGGTGTCGGCGTACCGCGCGGCTTTGCAGGTTTGCACGAAGGAGTCTTTGCCCGCCGATTGGGCCATGACCCAGAACAACCTCGGAATCGTGCTCCAGGTCCTTGGAGAGCGGACCAACGACGAGGCTGTCCTTCAGGAGGCGGTGTCGGCTTACCGCGCGGCGTTGCAGGTTCGCACGAAGGAGTCTTTGCCCGCGGATTGGGCTATGACCCAGAACAACCTCGGTACCGCTCTGAGATCGTTGGGCCGGCTCCTGAAGAGCTCCGAGCTCATACGGCAAGCCTTAGAGGCCTACGAAGAGGCTGCAAGCATACTCCTCGAAATTCCCGGCTATGCTTCGACGGTGCGGCGAAACCTTGACCGGTGCAAGGCAGATATGGACGCGATCTAGGCCGGAAACGTGCCTGCGGGCTGGCCGGACTCGCGCTAACCAAATGGCAGGTGTTTCTCAAGAAACAAGTGGCCGCTAAGATGGTATTCTCCACCTACTTTCACGACATGAAAGGAGGTTATTGGCATGTCAGAAAATGAGTTGCCGACGCGTTACGACGCGTCTTCCGTTGAGCAGAAGTGGTACGCGCGGTGGGAGGAGGCGGGCCTGTTTGGGCCTGATCCGGAAAGTAAAGCGCCGACTTACGTTATCACGATTCCGCCTCCTAACATCACCGGCGCCCTGCACATGGGGCACGTGCTGTGTTATTCCATTCAGGACCTGCTCGGCCGGTATAAGCGGCTGAAGGGCTTCAACGTGCTTATTCTGCCTGGGCAGGACCATGCCGGCATTGCGACCCAGAGCGTTGTGGAGAAGCAGCTGCGCGCCCAGGGGACCAGCGGCGCCCAGCTTGGGCGCGAGAAGTTTGTGGAGCGCGTGTGGGAATGGCGGAAGGAGAGCGGCGACACGATCATCAGCCAGTTTCGGCGGCTGGGACACGCATTCGACTGGTCGCGGCTGCGGTTTACCCTCGACGACCAATACGCCGAAGCGGTTTTGAAGGTGTTCGTGGACTGGTTCGACCGCGGCCTTATCTTCAAGGGCAAGCGGGTCGTGAACTGGGACCCGGTCCTTCAGACCACGATTTCCGATATCGAGACGGAACGGCGCACCATCAGGGGGAAGCTGTATTACGTTCGCTACCCCTATGCGGACGGCTCCGGGCACTTGACGATCGCCACTACCCGGCCGGAGACGATGCTTGCCGACGTCGCGGTGGCCGTTCACCCCTCCGACGAGCGCTACAAGGGCCTGGTTGGCAAGATGCTGATTCTGCCTCTTATGAACCGAGAGATCGAGCTTATCGCCGACATCTATCCAGACCCGAACTTCGGGAGCGGCGCAGTGAAGATCACGCCCGCCCACGACGCCAACGACTACGCGGTCGGCGTTCGCCATAACCTGCCGATGCCGATCCTTCTCGACGCGACAGCCAAGATCACAAGCGGGGGCGGCGTGTACGCCGGTCTTGATAGAAACGAGGCCAGGAAGCGGATCGTGGCCGACCTCGAGGAGCAGGGCTTCCTCGAAAAGGTCGAAGACTACGATATTCCGATCGTAATCAGCGACAGGAGCGGCGTCGCGATCGAACCCTTGCTAAGCGAACAGTGGTTCGCCGATCAGGCGGCCCTGGCCAAGCCCGCGATCGACGCGGTGAAAAGCGGAAGGATAAAGTTTGTGCCGGAGCGATACGAGCGGATCTTTCTGGACTGGATGGAAAACATCCACGAGTGGACCCTCAGCCGGCAGCTTTGGTGGGGACACCGGATTCCGATCTACTACGACGTCGAAGGCGGGGCCCATGCCGCGCTGAACTGGGACGACGCTCAAAAGAAAGCGGGGGACAAAAAGATCGTGCGGCAAGAAGAGGATGTGTTGGACACGTGGTTCAGCAGCGGACTTTGGCCGTTCGCCACCCTTGGCTGGCCCGAGAAGACGGTCGATTTGGAGCGCTACTACCCGACCAGCGTGCTGGTAACGGATCGAAGCATCCTTTACCTGTGGGTGGCCCGCATGGTGATGATGGGGTTGGACTGCGCCAAGGATATCCCCTTCCGCGAGGTCTACATTTACGCGACGGTGCTCACGGAAGACGGCAAACGGATGAGCAAGAGTCTTGGCACCGGCGTCGACCCGATCGGCGTCATCGATTCCATCGGGGCCGACCCGCTGCGCTATACGGTTCTCAGCCAAACGGGCTACAACCAGGACATCCGCTACAGCGAAAAGCGCAACGAGGAATCCCGCAACTTCTGCAACAAGATATGGAACGCGGTTCGTTTCACGCTGATGAACGTCGACGGCATTCCGGCGAAGCCCGAGAAGCTCGAAATTGTGGACCAGTGGCTGCTAAGCAGGCTTTATCACACCGAGAAGCTGGTAAGCGCGGCTTACGACCGGTACGAGGTCCAGGAGGCAACCCAAGCTCTGCACCGCTTCTTCTGGTCCGAGCTGTGCGATTGGTACATCGAGGTTTCCAAAAAGCGTTTGGGCGACCCTTCCACGCGGGAAACTCCGCAGTGGGTGCTGGTGACCTGCATCGAGGCCTTCGTCAAGATGATGCACCCGATCATGCCGCACATCACGGAGGAGATCTATTCGGTCTTGCCTATTCAAAACAAGGCGCCTTACTTGATGAGCTCAACTTGGCCAGTGGCGCCGGAATCGTTCAATCAACCCCCCGTGGAGGCCGAAGTCGAGCGAATCTTTGCGATTACGAAAGCCTTTCGGTCTCTACGCTTCGACCTGGGAATCCCCGCGATCAAGGAGATCCCGGTCGCCTATTGCGACCGAGAGATCGGCAATGGGGCGGACATCGTCGCTTCACAATCATGGATTGGAAGCATTGAAATCGGCAAGCCGTCAGGACTCTCGCTGTCGGCAAGCGCCGAAGGCCTCGAGCTCTACATCCTGATTCAGGGGGTGGTGGACGCCGACAAGCTCCTAGCTGGACTCGCGAAGGACTTGGAGAAAGCCGAATCGGAGGCCTTGCGACTCAACGGCCAGCTTTCCAATCCTGAGTTCATCGAGCGAGCAAAGCCCGAAGTCGTAGACAAACTGAAGGTTCGGCAGGGCGAATTGGAGATGGAGACCGCGAAAATTCGGGGGCGCCTCGCGTTGTTCACGCCCAAGTAAGACGATGCTTTCCGGGGTTGCAACCCGTCTCTTGGCATAGCAACCGGTAAATAAACCGGTTTCGGCAGAGTTGCGTAGTAGAAACAAAGGCAACGTCGGAGGACCAATGAGCGAAACAATGCAAGTCGGTATCAATCAGGCCGCCCGCCTCACCGGCAAGAACAAGTCGGTGATCTGGCGAGACACGAAAGCCGGCAAGCTTTCTTCCACGCTGGACGGAAAGGGCAAGACGGTATACAATCTCGCGGAGCTTGAGCGCGTATACGGTCAGTTGCGCGATCCGAGTGTTGAAACCGTTTCACCAGTGGTTGCAAGCAACCAAACGCAACTCGACTTTGAGCGCGAAAAACTGGAGATGAAGCTGCAGTTTTTGGAGCGGGAATTGAGTCTGGTGCGGGAGCAGCTTTTCGAGCTTAGAGACGACCGCGATCAATGGCGGGATCAGGCGCAGACAGCCTTGCGAGCGTTGCCGCGACCGGCTACCGCAACCGACACGGAACTGACGCAACCGGCTAAGAAGTATTGGCCTTTTCGCCGGCTTGGCAACGCCTGACCCTGCGATAGGCCGGGGCGGGTCTAATCACCTATGTGGAAGTGATAGGTTCCGCCCATCTCGACGATGAACTCCGCTCGATACTCCTTGTATTCCGCGATGTCCGCCGAGCCGTATGAAGAGCGCACCTTCCCGGCGTCGTCGTAAACTTTCGCCTCATAGTGGCCCTTGGGGACATCGAGCGTGCCAACCGAGCGTGGCTGGACCACAAGTTCCAAGGCCTTTCCCTCCGAGTTGTTCATCAGCAAGTGTAGAGTCGCGTCGGTATCGTTTGAGACAACCACCGTCGGCTCCCTCTTGTCCTGCCCGGAAACCATAAAGATGCCTTGGCGCGTGGGCGGGGCAGCGGTAATTGGCGGAGCGGCCGATTGGCATCCAGCGGCGAAAATCAACAAGAACAACGCGAAGCGCAACTTCATCGAATTCGAACGGTTCCGCTTGGACCCGTATAAACCCGGACGCCACCCGGTTCGATTCTCGGAGGGCCGTATGGCTTAAAGTGCAACGAACGCAGAACGTCTAGATCGTCCAGATCGTGCGCCTGTTGCTCCGGGTATTCATAGGTGCTCGAACCTTCTATTGGTGCGTTCTGGGCCACCGGACCGGCTGGCGCATTGGTTGCGGGAGATGGATTCGTGCTTGGAATAGGCCCATTTACTTGCGGGGAGACCTGGCCGCCTTGGCTGGGAACCGGAGATGCGGAAGGCGACGTCTGAGTCGGGAGTCCGGCTAGAGGCTTCGCAATGGACGCGTTTGGCGGTTGACTCGACGCGGCACTCTTCCCCTCCCCCAAACCGGTGATAGCGGGAACAGATGCCAGGGGGTCAGGCGACTCCCTCGATGACTCAGGGTTCAACGAGGCAATTTGAGAGGAGGCGCGAAACTCGTCTTGAAGGTCGTTTACAAGCCGCTCCCGGTCGTTTTGGCCGAGTGCCAGGTAGTCCTTACCAATTGTCATGCGGCACCAAGTATCGAGCTTGTCCGCTTGGGCGCCCGTAGGCAGGAATCGATATTCGTCGGAGGATGCGAGGTCGTGAAGAGATGTGTGCTCCCATGCTTCGCGGAATATATCGTTCACCGTCTTGGGAAGGACCGTAACAGAACGCGCGGGGGTCACAGGGGCAGGGGCTGCGGCAACAGGCTTCGGTCGAATTTCAAGCAGAACCAAAAACGGCTCCCAGCGCGGCGGCAGCCAGCAAAGACGCAGCCCAGATCAGGGCGACGCGCGCCTTTCCCAAGGGGCCTTGCTGGCTCGAACTGTTCTTCGCAACCGGCGCCACCGTTGCGGAAACCGAGGCTGAAACCGGCGCGGCGACATCGCTCGCAAGTCCCAATAGCATCTCTCGGGCCGTTTGAAACCGTTGCACCCGGTTTTTCATAAGGGCCTTTGCAACCACTCCCCGAATGGCCAAGTCCTCGATCAACTCAAGATCAGGTTCGTCGTTCAAAACGCTACTGCCTATTTCCAGGACGCTTCCGCCCTTGAATGGCTGCGACGCGGTGACCATTTGGTAAAGGACGACGCCCGCGGCCCAAACATCGACACGGCGGTCTACGTCGATCCCGCGGACCTGCTCGGGGGCCATATAAGCCGGCGTCCCAAATATTTGTCCGTCGGTAGTCACCGACGCCTCTGACTCGATGCGCGCAATTCCCAGATCGGCGATCTTTAGGCAGTCGGAAGGACACACGAAGATATTGCTGGGCTTGATATCGCGGTGAACCACGCCTTGGCTATGCGCATACTCCAGAGCCGAGAGGATTTGGGTCGTATATTGGATAGCAACGGCCGAAGGAAGGGGTCCCTTCTGAAGAAGCATATCGGCCAGTGTAGGTCCCTCGATGTATTCGAATACAAGAAAATCCCGCCCTTCCTGCGTTCCGTAATCGAAGAGAGTCACGACATTCGGATGGTGCAGCCGCGCGGCGGCCCGGGCTTCGCGGTCGAAGCGCTGCTTGCGGTCGTCCTTTTGCTGGTCAGAAGACCCCAATGGAATATTGAGAACCTTCACCGCAACGCGCCGCTGAGTATCTGGATCCCACCCCTCGTAGACGATGTCGTTCGACCGGGCTATCTCCCGGATCAATTCGTAGCGCCCAAGCGTGTGCTGAGGTTGTATTGCCATGCTTATGCGACCCTACCAACTACTACGGAAGAACTCCGATCAGAGAACGCCCTAGGTTAAGGACCGTTTGCGCGTCGATAGAGTTCGCGCAGTTGGGCATTAGGCCTTGGGCCTTGGGCCTTGGGTGTTGGGTGTTGGGCCTTGGGCCTTGGGCCTTGGGCCTTGGGCCTTGTTAGGTGTAGGTGTAGGTGTTGGGTGTTGGGCCTTGGGCCTTGGGCCTTGGGCCTTGGGCGTTAGGTGTAGGTGTAGGGTGTTGCGTGTTTAGATGTTGGGTGTTGGGTGTTAGGTGTTGGGTGTTAGGGGTTTTGGGGTTGAGGGTTGGGTTGGGTCGAGCCTGACGGGTCTGACCGTCTGATTTGTCCGACTGGTCTGACTCGCCCGACTGGCGGCGCCTACTGGCGCATGTAACTAAGCGCCCAACATCCACCACCTAACACCCACCCTCTCAAAGCTTCTGCGATACAACCAGCATATTGCAGAGCTTCCGATGAGGTTCGATCAAGAACTTGCCGTTGTAATAGAAGCAAGTCGAGGACCCGCCATCTAAACTGACTCCGTTGCGCACGCCGTGCAGCTTCATGGCTCGCCCAAGTTCGCTGAGGGTTACGTGATCCTTGGTGGCGAAGAGGAGGAGGGCGCCGTTCGGTTTTAGCCCGAGCCCGACCCGTGCCGCGCTGCCCCAAATATTGCTATCGTGAAACCGTTGTGCAACCGGATTCGGGCGGACAAGTCCACCGTCTACCACTCGCACGGCGCCCCTGAGCCCAAACTGATACTTGCTCCAATCGATTCGCCGGTTAAAGGGCACGTCGAAAATCTTCACATCGCCGTACCAGTCGACGGCCACAACCGTGCCTCGCGCGCCTCTCGACACCAGATTGCCATCTACAAGGATCTCGGCTACCGCCTTTTCCGACCCGGGAGAGAAGAATGTTCCCGTAATGGCGACCACGGGGTGCGAGTTCGCAAGGAGCTTGTGGGCGGTGACAAGCCAGTCGTTCTGCACGGTTTTGACTTCGCAGAACCCGCCCGGAACATTGGCGACCACCATATGGTACAGGTGGTGATTGAACTCGAACGAGTTATAGCTTATGGGCCGGCCGCCCCCGGTGAGTGACAAAAGCAGTGCGGTGGTGACGATACCCATTCTAGACTTCCTAAGATAACTGGCGCGCCTGGCCTTATGATTGGCGGAATCTTACTCAGCGAGACCCGGAGTAGAACGAGAAAGGCGCCAGAAATTTGATATTAGGCAAATATAGCGCCAAAAAGAGCACTTTGCCGCAAGGGATGAGATTCCCGCAGTAACACCAAGGCTTTTGCTCGTCCGCCCGATGAGGCGAATCCCAAGTAAGGTAACTTGGATTTTTGCTTTCGAGGGAGTTCCGTCAGATGATCCTTTATGCCATCGCGCTATGCGCCGCCGCCCAGACTTCCGCCTTGCCGTCTGAGATGCGGCTCATGCGATTTCCCAACGTGCATGGATCCGAAGTCGTCTTTACCTACGCGTCCGACCTTTGGGTTTCAGACCTCAATGGCGGCTACGCCCGGCGGTTGACCTCTCACCCAGGTTTGGAGCAGAGGGCCTACTATTCACCCGATGGCAGCCAGATCGCCTTCACCGGCCAATATGACGGCGGCACCGACGTTTACGTGATGCCTGCGGAGGGCGGCGAGCCAAAAAGGCTGACCTACGAGCCGGCATTGAACACCTGCGAAGGTTGGACTCCAGATGGAAAGATAGCTTACGTTTCTACCTATGCCTCGATCAACCTCCGACAGACTCGACTGTGGCTGGTCGACCCAAAGGGTGGACTTCCTCAGCCAACACCTCTTCTAGAAGCTGCGGACGTGTCGTTTTCGCCCGACGGGCGCCGGGTTGCATACAATCGGCAGCCCTCAAACCGTTTCAACTGGCGGCGTTACCGAGGGGGTGGCCAGGGAGTCATTTCCATTTTTGATCTCGCTCAAGGCGCTTACAAGGAGCTGCCCCACGGGCGCGAGAACTCCTGGAACCCCATGTGGGTCGGCAACTCGATTTACTTTGTGAGCGACAAAGCGCTACAAACCGTGAATCTATATCGCTACGACTTGAACTCCGGGACGCAGACTCAGCTTACACATTTCTCTGATGCCGATATCCACTGGCCGACTTCAGACGGCAAGAACATCGTGTTTGAGCGTGACGGATATCTATTTCGATATGAAATCGCGACCGGTAATGTAACTCAACTTAACCCCCACGTACAGGGAGACATGGTTTCGGCCCGGCCAAGGCTGATGCACCTTGGGGGCGCGATTACGGATCTCAGCCTTTCTCCTTCCGGTGCTCGAGTCGTGGTCGAGGCTCGAGGGCATCTGTTTTCAGTTCCCGCGAAGCATGGCGAAACGCGCGAGTACACGGCAGACGAATCAGGCACTCGCACACAATCACCGGCTTGGTCGCCTGATGGAAAGACGATCGCCTTCATCGACGACAAGAATGGAAACGACGAGATCTATACGGCGCCGCAAGCCGGCGGCTCACCTACTCAACTTACGCATACAGAGGGCGGTCCCAGCGTTACTCACCTGATGTGGTCGCCTGATAGCAAGAGGCTCGCGTTCACCACCGCCGCATATGAACTAAAACTCATCGATCTCGCCACAAAGAAGGTTTCAACGGTCTTCACCGATCCCGCCAACGGCGTCGCTAGCTTCGACTTCTCGCCTGACGGCAATTGGCTGGCCTACGTGGGTGATGTACGAAACCAGTTTCAGTCCACGTTTCTGTACAATGTCAGCTCTGATAAGAGCGTCCAGGTCACTTCCGGCTTCTATAACGACGATCTAGTCGCGTTTGACCTGAGCGGGAAATACCTTTATCTCGTCTCGGATCGCACCTATGCGGTCGCCCCCGCCCCATTTGGAGAGAGCCTGTTTCTGCAACCTCCAGCGCGCGTATACGTGCTCACACTCGCCAAGGAGACTAAGAACCCTCTGGAAGCAGAAGACGACGAGGAAACAGGAGTGGAATCCGGCAGTTCCGATCATCGTGCAAAGGGCGGCCAAAGCGGCGCAGGGTCCGGCGCCCCTCAACCAGCGCCAACTAAGGTCGACTTGGATGGTCTAGGCCACCGCATCATTCCCTTACCGTTGCCGCCAGCAGCCTACGCACAAATCTTGGGAGGCGAGCGCAGCGTTTTCCTCGCGGGAAATGGAGAGTTGGCGCGGTTCGATCTTCACGAACGAACGACTTCTCCGATCCTTCTTGGTTTTGGCGGTGCTTTCGATCTCAATGCTGCCCGCACCAAGCTCGCCTACTACTCGGGCGGCGCCCTTGGCATCGTGGATATCCACCCCGGCCCCCCTGTAACGCCGGGAGAAGGCAAGGTAGATTTGACCGCTGTCGAGGCTGTGATCGATCCGCGCGCCGAGTGGCGCCAAATGTTCTGGGAGTCCTGGCGATTCGAGCGGGACCATTTTTACGACAAGGACTTCCTCGGCATGAACTGGGACGGCATCGGAAAGCGGTATGCGGGTTATTTGCCGTACATCGCACACCGGTCCGAGTTGAATTATGTTATCGCTCTCATGATCGGCGAACTGGGAACATCCCACTCGTACGTATTCGGAGGCGATTTTGGCGCGCCTTTGACGCCCATCCCAACGGGACAGTTAGGGGCCGATTACGAAGTTGTCAACGGCAAAGTGCGGATTGCGCGATTGCACGCGGGCGAAGACTTTGCGGAAGACCGCAGAGGTCCACTTTCTGACCCTGGAGTAGACGTCAACCAGGGCGACTATCTGTTGGCGATCGACGGGAAAGCCGTGGACGCAGCCCATTCCCCGAATTCGAGACTCATTGACAAGGCGGGCAAAGAAGTGGTGCTCACGGTGAACTCCACACCGTCGACGGAGAGCGCACACAAGGTTACCGTTCGGCCGATCGCGTCCGAAGATAGCCTGCGTTACAACGAATGGGTCGCTTCGAATCGGAAGTATGTGAACGAAAAGTCTGGTGGTCGGATCGGGTATGTCCATGTGCCAGATACCGGCGTTGCCGGCATGAACGCATTCCTCGAGGGGTTCTATTCGCAGAGCGACAAGGAGGCGGTCATCATCGACGAACGATGGAACTCAGGAGGGAGAATCCCAACCTTCTTCATCGAGCGGCTGCAGAGAAACTACAGTTCATACATGAAGTCGCGTTATGGAGCCGAGACTGGCAACCCGCCTCAAATCTTGCCAGGCCCTAAAGTGATGCTGGTGAACGGATATTCCGCATCCGGCGGCGATATGTTCCCCTACCTATTTCGTGAGGCCCATCTCGGACCCATCATCGGAGAACGAACTTGGGGTGGGCTAGTGGGAATAAACGGATTCCACGTGCTAGTGGATGGGGGCTCCGTAAGTTCGCCTGAAGCCGCTTTCTTTAATCCGGTAACGGGCAAATGGATCGCCGAGAACAAAGGCATCGATCCGGATATCGTTGTCGACGCAAGCCCGGACTTGGTTGCAAAGGGTCAAGATCCCCAGTTGGACGCAGCCCTCCATTACTTGCTCGACAAAATAAAGGATTCCTCGACGCCGCTGCCCAAACCGCCCCCCTATCCAACCGTGCCTGCACCGGAGTCCGCGCATTAACCAGTTGGTTAACGCAAAGCGCGGCGCCACTTTGATGGCAGGGGCGCCGTCCGTCCTCTTCGGCGCTTGGTCGCACTGATCAAATATGCTCGGAGAAGGCCACATCGGGGTTGACGAAAGCGGAAAGGGCGACTTCTTCGGCCCTCTCGTCATAGCCGCATGCTACGTGGGACCGGAGCATCTGGCGGAACTTGACGGCGTAAAGGACTCCAAGAAACTCACCGATCCAGTGAGCCTGCGCCTGGCGGATCAGATCAAGCGCTACTGCCCCCACAGCATCATAGCGATCGGGCCAGCCAAGTACAACGAGCTTTACGATAAGTTTCGAAACCTCAACAAGCTTCTGGCCTGGGGCCATGCGCGCGCGATCGAAAACGTGCTGGAGGTCCAGCCGTGCAGCCTCGTGATCTCCGACCAGTTCGCGGATCCCGCCGGACTCAAGCGGCAACTGTTTGAGAAGGGAAAATCCATCGAGCTGCAATCGATGGTACGGGCGGAGTCCGACATCGCGGTGGCTGCCGCCTCGATTCTTGCTCGCGCCGCATTCCTGCGCGGGCTCAAAAGACTTGGCGAGGAGGTTGGGATCGAACTTCCAAAAGGAGCTTCACCGCAAGTAATCGCGGCGGGCAAGCGGCTCGTAGCCAAAAGCGGCCCCGCGAGTCTCCGACAAGTCGCAAAACTCCACTTCAAGACGACCCAGAATGTCCTTGGAAACAGCTAAAAACGCTGACGCGTCGGCCAAGAGGGGCGTCGCCCTCGTATTGATTTCGGCGGCATGCTTCGGCACGCTCGCGACCTGTTCGCGCGTGGCAAGCGAAGCTCATGGGAGCACGATCACGGTGATGTTCGTGCGCTTCGTCGTTTGCACGGCCCTCTTGACTCCGTTACTTGTCCGCTCGCGGGCCGCGTTTCCCAAAGGGGAGCTTCTTGCCAAGCTCGTTTTTCTTGGAGGGGTGCTCTATTTTGGCCAGTCAATCGCTTACTTTTATGCCCTGACCCTGATTCCCGCCGGCCTGGATTCTCTCCTGCTTTACCTTTATCCCGCCATCGTGACGTTGCTTGCCATCACGTTCCTTCACGAACAAATGACGCCCATCAAGATCGGCGCGCTGCTGCTCGCACTGTTTGGGGTGGCGCTTACCATTGGAGTGCGCGGCTTTGGCGGCGGAATCAACCGGTTCGGCGTCGCTCTTGCGGTCGGGGCCGCCGTTTGCTACGCCGTATACATCGTGTTCGGAACCAAGCTCTTAAAGCGGGCCCCGGCGGTGGTGGCCTCGTGGATCGTGTTCACTTCGACTGCATGCGTGTACGGAGTATTGGTCTTGATCAACGGCGCCCATTGGCCACAGACTGCCCTTGGCTGGGCGGGCGCGGTGGGGCTCGGGGTGTTTTCAACGGTTGCCATCACGACCTTTCTTGCGGGGCTGCAACTCATCGGACCGGTTAACTCTTCAACGCTGTCGGCTCTCGAGCCAGTCGTCACCATCGTCTTAGCGGGCGCCCTCTTCGGCGAAACGATGAGCGCGGTGCAGATTGTTGGCGCTTTCGCGATTTTGTCGGCCGCAATCGTTCTCGCTCGTAGTGCAGGAACGGCCCAGGCGGGTTAAATTCTTAGATATGTTATTGCTGGCTACCCTATCGGCAGCCTTCGCCTTGAATCAGGGCGACGTCGTCGTATTCTACGGGGACAGCATTACCCAGCAGCAGCTCTACACTACGTATGTGGAGGCGTTCGTGCACGGCAGATTTCCACAGTTGAACGTGCGCTTCTACTGCCGGGGCTGGTCGGGGGAGACCGCGCTGGGCGGGGAGGGCGGGGAATCGCAGGAACGAGTCGACCGCGACGTGAAGCCGCTCAATCCCAGCGTGGTCACGGTCTTGCTTGGTATGAACGACGGGGGCTTTGCGCCATACGATCCCAAGACTTTCAACTCTTTCAACGAGGGATACGGCCGTCTGCTGGACAGTTTGCATTCCGCCGCGCCCGGAGCGAGGCTCACGCTCATCCGGACGTCGCCTTGGGACGACTTTGCCCACCGCCATGGCCCGTACTCTTCAGGCTCAACACGGCCGTGGCAGGGCTACAACAACGTTCTCGCCCAATATGGCGCGGTGATTCAAGCGTGGGCGAACAAGGACAACGATGCTTTTGTGGACTTCAACCAACCGGTGGCAAATATGCTCAGCGCGGCGGCGGAAGACAACCCGGATTTGGCGAAGGAAATCATCGCAGACTCGATTCACCCGGGACCGGCGGGCCACATACTCATGGCCGGCGCCCTTCTCAAGGCGTGGGGTGCAACCGCCGTGGTTTCAGCGGTGGTTGCGGACGCCGGTTCAAAGGAGATAACTGAATCCAAGAACTGCACGGTCACCGGTTTCAATGGAACCTCCTGGACCGAAACTGATGGTTCGCTGCCGTTCTGTGCAGAGCCGAACGATAAAACGGTTGCCTTGGCGCTGGGTCATTCGACATTCACCCAAGATCTGAACCAGGAGACGCTAAAGGTTCAGCACCTACAGCCGGGCTCGTATACGCTCTCGATCGACGGGGCCGTCGTCTCCAGATTCACGTCCGATAGACTTTCCGAAGGAGTAAACCTTGCGGAGTTTCCGACCCCTATGCGAAAGCAATCGTTAAAGCTCCTAGGACTTGCCACCCGCCGATCGCAAGTGGACACCTTGAAATGGAGGCAAGTCGAGATCGGCGAAGCCGGTCTACGCGCAACTACGGAGGCCTCAAAGGCATTGGGGCGCCTTGAAGAAGAACTTTTTTCCCTGGAAATGTCGGCCGCTCAACCTGTTCGCCACAAGTTCCTGCTCACGAAAAGCGGGGCAGACGAGGATTAATGCACTTCGGTGGGCAACGGTGCGTCAAGCTTCTTTTTCTTTAGCATCATCGCCGCGGGAATCACGGCGACAAAGGTGGCAAGGATCAGCCAGAACGCGTCGTCGTAGGCGATTACCGTCGCCTGAGAAGTCAGGGTCCCGTTCATCGCCGCCAGGGCCATTCTTTGCGCCACTGGCTGCGCAAAGCCATGATGCATCATAACCTGGGTAAGACCGTTTAGTCGCTGAACAGCCATCGGATTCGACGGGAAGATGTTCGCGGCAAGATCGACGCGGTGCAGCGCGGTATGGTTTGCCACGTAGGCCCCCAGAATTGCGATGCCGAAGGAACCTCCTAACTGCCTAGCCAAGTTGATGAGCCCCGCCGCCTGCTGGGCTTCGCCAGGCTTTAACGACGCATAGGCCACCTGATTGATGGGTGTAAACAGCATCCCAAGACCAAATCCACGAATCATGAGCGCGAACCGGGTATCGGGCTCTCCGCTTTGCGGGCTCATCGTAGCTAGCTGGGCCATCGCTACAAGCACGATGCCAATTCCGATGTAGATAAGCACGCGGGGATCGACGAGGGGCCTCGCGCCATTGAGGAGCCGTCCGCATATGATCGCGCTAACCGCGACGGCAAGACCTCCCGGCATGAGCGCAAGTCCTGTTTCAGTTGGCGTAAAGCCCAGAATGCTCTGGGTGAACAGGGGGAAAAGGAAAGTGACCCCATAGAGGCCAAATCCAAGCGTCACGAATAAAAAGATTGCGGCCGCTAGTGATCGATTCTTTAGGATCCGGAAGTCGACGACGGGCGATTTGTTCTTGGGCGACAGCTCCCACCACAACATCGCGACAAGCGTCACCGCCGAGATCAACCCCAGCCTGAGAATGATCTTGTCCTGGAACCACTCGTTCTGTTGGCCCTCCTCCAGCACGTACTGCAAGGAGCCCAGGCCCACCGCCAACAAGCTTATTCCCCACCAGTCCACATCCGTATTCGCCTTGCGCATGCCAGGCGGATCGTGAAGGAAGGTGGTGACCAGGAAGACGGACGCCAGTCCGATCGGGATATTGATGAAGAAGCACCAATTCCAGGCGTAGTTATCGCTGATCCAGCCGCCCAAAGTTGGGCCCAATGTCGGGGCGACAATAATGCCCATAACGAATATCGACTGGACAATCCCCTGTTCCTCAAGGGGGAAAATTTGTCTTAACGTAGCCTGGGCAGTCGAAAGGAGGGCCGCGCCTCCCGCGCCTTGCATGATGCGCCAGAAGACCAGTTCGATCAGCGTATGGGATGTGCCGCAAAAGAACGAGGCGGTTATGAAAAGGAATATGGAGAAAGTCAGATAGTTTCTACGGCCGAACCTCGCGGCCAAGAAAGCGGTCATCGGCAGAACAACCACGTTGGAAAGAATGTAACCGGTTGCGACCCACCCAATTTCCTGGCTCGTCGCGCCCAGGTTGCCAGCCATTGTGGGCAACGCCACATTGACGATCGTGGTGTCCAGCACCTCCATGATCGCGGCGGTGATCAGCCCGGCAAGTATCCACCAGCGGTATTTCGCTACGTTGGCGGCATACGCTTCCCGGGTTGCGGGGGCAGGATTTCTGGCAGCGCGGATTCCCCCTTGGCTTGAACTCAAGCGGCTTCCTCCCGAATCACCCGTTCATCCGTGAAACGCCTCAACAAGTCTTCTACGACCGAGAGCGTGCTTTTTCATGCCGCGCGGCCTTCGCAAGTTGGAAACTTTGAGGGGCAGAGATTGCACAGGGTCAAGACCACTGAGTGACCTAATGACTCAAAGACTCAATGACTCAAAGACTCGAGCAAAGCCCTAATCCCTCAAGCTGCGTCCGGTTAGGTGTAGGAACACCTCTTCGAGCGTCGGACGCTCGGTGGTTACTTGCTCGATCGATGGGAAGGCGGTAAGCGCGGCGGCCAGCCCAACCTTGAGATCGTCCATCTCAAACACGACGGAGGCGCCTTCACGGCGCACGTTCCGCGCTCCCGGAATAGTGCCCGGAACGGTCGCGCCCGACGCAATCTCCACGCGAACGGTGGATCGAGGGGGGATGAGACGGTGAAGCTCGGAAGGCTCCCCCTCGGCGATTACCTTGCCGGCATCCATGATGGCGACCCTTTGACACAGGCGCTCGGCTTCTTCCATGTAGTGGGTCGTGTAGAGCAAGGTCTTCCCAGATTCCCTGAGGGACTCCAGTGCCTCGAAGATCTGGTTACGGCTCTGAGGATCGACTCCTACCGTAGGCTCGTCGAGTACCAGCAGATCGGGATCGTGAATCAACGCGGCCGCGATATTCAGCCTCCGTTTCATGCCTCCAGAAAAATCCCTGACCGGGCCCTTTCGCCGTTCGGAAAGGCCTGCGACGGTCAGAACGTGGTCGACCCTCCGCTCCAGGTGTTCACCGTGAAGTCCATACAGCACGCCAAAGAAATTCAGGTTGTCGTCCGCGGACAGTTCCTCATAGAGAGCGAGTTCCTGCGGCACGAATCCGACCCTGCTCTTCACCCTGGCGTTGTTGGTTCCAATGGGATGGCCATCTAACGTGGCCGTCCCGGCGTCCGCGTCGGCTGCGCCGACAACGATGGAAATCGCGGTGGTTTTTCCGGCGCCGTTGGGGCCGAGAAGGCCATAGCATGTGCCCTTGGCCACCGAAAAAGAGATCCCCCGCAAGGCGACTGTTTCCCCGTACGCCTTGCGAAGATCCCTTATTTCGAGCAACCTGACAAGCTCCTAGTTAGGCCACCACGTCAGGGTTCCCGGGTTCTGCTGATTGATTTCGTCGGGCAAGGTGATCGCCTGGTTGCAGGGGACCGACGGATAGCTTGGATCCAGGAACGTAACGTCCACGGGAGCGTCGCTACTTAAACAGTACATCATCCGAAGATCGTCGTTCTTTGGGACTCCCATATAGACTGTCGTATAGCCGCTAATACCGCCGGTGAGGAGGCTTGCGCCCTTGAATGGAACGTTTTTGGCGTGGCCGTCCAGAAAGTTCACGTTGAACATCCCGCCATGCCTCATGGCGTTATTGTGCTGGACGCTAGAGTTCAAACCGAGAACGTTCTGATCGAGGATCGAAGCCAGCGCGGACATTTTATAGCGCGACGCGTTGGTTGTATCGGCCCAGACGGCGAACATCGCGGGATTGTCGGCTTCCGTGGCCGAGACGCCAGAGTCCACGAGGTAGTTTCCGTCGTCGCTAATTGCCTCCGTGGTGAACAGCCCGCCCCCAGCCATGGGGATGAAGCCCCAGTTGTATCCGTATCCATTGCACTTGCTGGGAGTATTGGGCGCGCCGGGCAAGTTCGGAAAGGTCGGAAACGAGCAAATCGGGAGGTTGTCCGTGCGGTCGGGACAATAGAATACGTTCATGTTGTTGACGTACGGTAAAAGCACCTGATAAACGTCTTCCACCGGTGCGGTAGGCAGCGGAGGATACGCCTCATAAACCGAGGGCGTCGTGTCGTCGTAGTCGTTCAAGTAGATCTGCACGCTCAGACCTATCTGCTTTGAGTTGCTCAGGCAGGAGGAACGCTTAGCCGCTTCCTTCGCCTGTGAAAAGACTGGAAACAAGATCGCGGCCAGTATCGCGATGATAGCGATAACGACAAGCAGTTCGATAAGTGTAAACCCGCTTCTCGCTGGTCGTCCACCCCGGCCGAGGCCGGATAATAAAGCACTTATAAATGAGTTCAACGCTAGCTCCTCCCGAACGAAAGACTAATATGTATTACGATATGATCGCGATATGATCGCTCGGAGTGGCATCCCGTTGCCATTATAGCGAACACTCCGCTGCAATTCCGACTGAGTAACATACTTGTCGCATGTGGCGACTTCTATCTGGCTTCTTGAGGAAGGATGCGAAGCTTTTTTGCATCGACCGTCAGGCGGTGGTGATGTCGTTCGTCATCCCGATACTGGTTGCCTCCATTCTCGGCTGGCTGGACACGACGGCGTCCGATCCATCGCCTAATCAGAAAATTGAGTTCGCCATCGTCGACAACGACCGCTCGGCCGTTTCCGCCGCAGTTCTCGCAAAGTTGCAAAAGGACGACAGCGTTGCCCCCCACGAGATGCCCGAAGCCAAAGCGAGGGAGCTCGCGCGAAACGGTGGCGAAGTGGTCGTCATTATTCCCTCTCAGTTCGGGAGGGCTGCGGTCGCCGCTTTCAACGGAGGCCCAAAACCGGGAGTCGAGTTGCTTGCCGACCCGGCGAAGCCTACCGACGCTCAGGTCGTCAAGGGCGCGATTATCGGAAACGCGTCCAGCGTGGTTGCCAAAGAAGTCTACGGAACGCTTGCCGGCGACGCTTCGGCCCCGTTGGAGGTGAAGGAGATAACCTCGGCGGCGCAGCAGGCGAAGTGGGGTCAGGCCGCCCACGACTTCGCGGGCTTCGGACTTATGGGCCTCTTGTTCTTCTCGATCGAGTCCGCGGTTACTCTCGTTCGCGACCGGCGGCTTGGAATCTGGCGAAGACTTCGGGCATCGCCCGTGAGTCCCGCGATCTTCTTTCTCTCCCGGGGCGTGAGCTCGACTGTGATTGCGCTGGCCATCACCACAGTCATGTTCGGCTTCGGCGCGCTCCTTTTCGGCATCCGCGTGTTGGGCAGCTTTCCCGGCTTCGTCATGGTTGCGGTTGCCACCTCGCTTATGGCCGCGACCTTCGGCTTGTTCATCGCAACGTTCGGCCGCTCGGAGACCCAAGCGAGGGGCGTGTCGATCCTTTTCATCTTCTTGATGCTTGCCACGGGAGGCGCGTGGTTCCCTCTTAACCGAATGCCCGACTGGATCCAAAGGGGTGCTCTTTACCTGCCCGTTCGATGGGCGGTAGAAGGCTTCGACGCCATGACTTGGCGCGGGCTCGGCCTTGCCGAAGGGGCTCGTTACGCGGGGATGCTCGGCCTGTTCGCGTTGATCTTCGGCTGCCTGGGACTCCTTGGCATGCGCAGACTCGCCAAGGGCTAGGCTGGATATAAACCGTTGGCTACGGTCGCGCGATACGTTTTGCAACTGTGCCGAAAAGATGCGCAAGACCGGAATCGAGCGAGGCGCATCAGGTGGCCGACGACTGCCTCCGACCTTCGATTCGTCGATGAAGAACGCTGCATTTGGACTTAAACGGCGAGCGAATTTAACCTTAAGGTGGATTCAAACGCTCAACATGTGCGGATACCCTTATCGATCCGCTTGAAGCTTCGGGCAGTCGCGTCGGTCGTCGGAGACGGGGCGCAAGCCCTGATAACTAACCCTTTGGTATGAATCGTTCGTCTGACAACGGAACTGCCGGGAACCTATCAAACCAGGGCTCTATATCGGGCCAAGCCCGGGGCCGGCCGCTTGATGGGATGCTCTCGCCCCAAGAGCCTGCAACCGCTTCTTGGACTCGCGGCAACCATCAAAACAACCATTTGGAACCATGCTGGGTCGCCCGAAACCGGTTTGGTTCACTCATTGCAACCGCGATGAGGCCCAATCCTCTTGTTCCGCCAAGGAGCGCCCCGCTTGACCTCTTACCACTTGTGCCCAAATTCCCTATTTCAGGGTCCTTGGTTGACAACCGCCGAACGGGCGCCGCATAATTCCACCCACATGAAACTTCGTTGACTTCCGGGCGGGCCACTGTCTCCCTCTCGGCTCGCTTATCACATGACAGCACATCGGTTTGCGCCGAATCAATCGGCGCCCTGTCGCTTAACGGAAGGTCTCAATGTTTCCCTCTAAACCTCTCGCTATACGTCCTTTTAGGAACCTCTGGCTGGGCCAGGCAATCTCTCAGTTCGGGGACGCCTTCTATTACGTGATCTTCATGTTCATGGTCAAGAAGATCTCGGGTTCGACGACCATGGTCGGCGTGGTTGGCGCGGCGGAAACAATGCCCTACCTGCTTTTCAGCGCGTACGCAGGAGTCCTGGCGGACAGACTTGATCGGCGACGACTGATGCTTGTTTCCGACTTGGCAAGCGGCGCCTTTCTCGGGCTTTTCGGCGTGCTCGTGTACTTCGTGCCCACCCCTCCAGCTTGGACGATGGTGCTCACGCCCTTTGCGCTGTCGAGCGCTCGTGTGTTTTTTATGCCCGCGAAAAGCGCGGCAATACCGGCACTCGTGCCTGAGAATCTGCTCATGGCGGCAAACGCATTAAGCAGCATTACGCAGAGCATGGCCCCAATGATCGGCCTCGCGCTCTCGATGTCGATCTTAGGCGCGCTCTACAGCCTCTCGCAAGCATGGTTCTTCCTGGTAGCGATTATTGTCAATCTGGCGTCGTTCCTGATATCGGCCGCATACGTTCGCATGTTGCCCGCGGTGGCGCCGGTGCGAGTTGAAGAGAAGCAACACACCTTCACCGAGTTCCGGACGGGCCTTGCCTATTTGGTCAGGCACCGCGTTCTCCGCGTCTACCTTGTTGTTCAGACCATGGTTAGTTTCATGATCGCCCCGTTCTTTGTGGCGTACGTAGAGGCGAACAACCGTTGGCTTGGCGGAACTCCTCAAGGACTGTGCGGCATGGAGCTTACGTTCTTCGTCGGGCTTGTCATCTCGAGCGGCCTGATTCCGCGTTTCAAGCATCGCCGCCCCGGGCTCGGATTCGCGTTTGCCGTTTTCATCGTAGGCGCCTGCGTCGCCGCAATGGGCTATTGCCGCACCGTGTTTCTATTTTGCGTGTTGAACATCGTGTGCGGGCTTGTGCTGCCCTTTTGCGACGTCCCGCTTGCAACCTACATTCAAATGGAGGTTGAAGACGGGCTTCGCGGCCGCGTCAACAGCGTGATCAACATGCTGAAGATGGGTGTGATGCCGCTGGGAATGTTGATAGGGGGCGCTATCGTTGAGGAAGCGGGGCCAACCGACGGCTTTCTTGTAATGGGAATTGGCATGGCCGTTGCGGCCCTGATCGCCCTTGCCAGCCCATCGTTCCGAAATGCCGAAATACGGGAGGCCGTTGCGCCAATCATAGCAGAATCTTCATTTAAGCTGGCATCCAACTAATGAGTTTGAACATGCGTCGTATTTCATAATAAGACCTTGCCCACCCTTTACGAAGTTTTGGGCGTCGAGCGAGCGGCTAATCCAGAGTCTGTACGAAGGCAATACCGCAAACTGGCGCGGAAGTTTCACCCGGACGTTAACGCGGATCCGAAGAGCCATGACGTCATGGCGAAGATCAACGAGGCGTTCGAAACGCTCATCGACCCAATGCGCCGGTCGGAATACGACGCCATGCTCGATGGCGGCTTCGGGCAGGACCGACGCTCTCCCGAACCCAAGAGTCCTGTTCAGGTGCGGGTCTGGAAGCGGCTTCGCGCCCACCGAACTCCTATTTATGCCCTGAGCTTCGACCCCGAAACCAACGCGCTCGTCACTGGATCGTTCGATAACGAAATCGTCTGGTGGGATGTGGACAAGGGTGTTCCCACCCGAAGGAAGAAGCTCGAGACGGGAGTTCTGTCTACCATGCGGGCCTTCACGGGAGATCGCTTGGTTGCCGCGGGCAGTGCGGAGTCTCTTGTCTCCATGTGGGATCTGCGAAGTGGGGAAGTCCACTCATGGCAAAGCAGCAGCGACGAGTGGGTTTCATGCATCGCCATCTCCTGCGATGGCAACAACATCGCGGCAGGTTCGATTCATAAGACACTGGTGGTATCCGACACCAGAAACGGAAAGAAGCTTTTCACCCGCCGTGATCACGATCAATCCGTCACCGCGGTAGCCTGGTCTCAGGACGGTAAAGTGGTTGCAACCGGTTCCGCAGACAATACGGTCAAACTGTGGAATCCAGCTTCTGGAGCTTTAATTCATACCTTCAAAGCGGTGCGTTCGGCGGTTACCGCTTTGGCTTTCAGCCCGGATAACCGGTTTCTTGCGGTTGCAGCGGTCGATCTCTCGATAAGGGTCTTTAGCCTGCGCGACGGGACGCTTCAGAAGATGATGTTCGGTCACGAGCGGCCGATCGAGGCGTTGGCGTTTCACCCCAACGGCTGGCTCTTTGCGAGCGCGGGCAGGGACGGCGCCGTCAAGCTTTGGAATGCCGACAAAGGGTTGGGCCAGCTTCACATTTCGGCAAGCAGCTTGCCTATCCTCGCCCTGGCCTTCAGCCCCGATGGCAGCTACCTCGCGGCAGGCGGCTTGGACCGACAAGTAAGGCTTTGGGTAGTGAACGACAAGCCGGGCGGGTGAATTTGGTGTGTTCGTCCTTGTAGAAGGGACCCGGGGGTGGGTGAGCCCCCATAGCCGGTTACTTAAGCTTCTCGCCAATCACCCCGGGGGCGCCGGAAGCTTCTCGCTAGAGATTTAGGCTTTCTCCAGAAACAAGCCAGTCCCCAACGACCTTCCCCATTCCAAACCCCTGCCTCTCGAAGCCGCAAGCCTCGTAGAACTCGGGCGCATCGTCCGTGAACAGATACACGTGCTGCCCTGGGCAGGCCTCGGTTAGCAGCCTGACGATCTCCGAACCGATTCCCCGCCGCCGGTAAGCGCTGTGCGTCCACACGTCCACGATATAAGCGTTGCAAACGCCGTCGGAGAGCGCGCGCCCGTTCCCGATGACCCGCTCCCCATCGAAAACGAACACATTCATAAAGCTGTTCCGGGCCGACTGCCCGTACTGTGCCTCACTCCGCCCGTTGTCGAACGAATCCGCCTTCAGCATGGCCTTAAAGGCCGCCCAGTCGGTCCCCTCGATATCGGCCGTAAACCGAAACTCGGGCAACGTCGAATACAACTTGCCTTTCACCTCAAACCTTTTTACCTTGCAGGCGTGAAGTAGCACTGGGCGCTTTGGGTTATGTAGCGGGTAGTGGGTCCATTTGGTTTACTTAATCCGGGTCGCGCGTAAGCGGGTTCTGCTGTGCCCGAATGTCATCCAGCTTGTACATAATCGCTATGTTGGAATCCTCTATCCTCTTTAGCCGATTCCCGATCATGACGAGCTGTACCGCTACAAACGCCAGAAAGACAGCTAGAGCGGTTCCGAGAATAACATCCTTCCTCATGGGTCAATCTTAGCAATGTCTTGAATCCGCATGCAAGCATTCGGCGACTGTTTGTGTTATGCTTCTATATATAACGCAGGTACCACATCATGCATACAGCCGCCGCCCCTTCAGACTATTCAGGCATCCTTGTTGACCATCAAATACGGCAACTTGTTAAGAGTAAGGAACTCAAAATAAGCAACTTCTCCGAGAAGTGTCTTGAGCCAGCCAGCTATGACCTTCGAATCGACAACATCATCTACTCTCCGTCGTCCCCGAACCCTGAAAGGCCGATCAACCTTAAGGAAACAGGCGGCATGTTCAGGATTCCAGCGTACGGAAGCGCCGTCCTGCAAACGATGGAGAGCCTTGAGATGCCAGCAACGATCATCGGTAGATTTGGCCTCAAGTCAGGATTCGCTCGAAAGGGACTCTTGGCGTCTACCGGTCCACAGGTGGACCCCGGGTTCAAGGGAAAGTTATTTGTGACCCTCTGGAACTTTACGCCAGCATCCCACATCCTTGAATACGAAGACACCTTCCTGTCCATCGAATTCCATCGACTTAGGGAGACGCCCGATAAGACCTACAACGGACCATATCAGGGGCGGACCGACATTAACAAAGAGATTCTTGACGACATGGTTCGTCTTGAAGGAGTGAACCTGGCTCAAATGCAGAGCCAGTTCACCGACTTTACGCGGCATTTTACTGAGTGGAGTGATCTTGCTAAAAGGATCGACCACTTTCTGGTCTCAATGGATCGTCACACAGAGGCTATTCTAAAACTCACAGACGGAAGCCCTTCGCCGGCGGGGGACAACGCGATGATAGAAGCTCGCAATATTTCGATAGCGGAAGCCAAGCAGGAAATCGCAGATCTGTTTAGAAAGCGCGGCACCTTGTATTACAGTGATATTGCGAGCGTCCTCCATCTTCCCTATGCGACGGTTATATCCGCATGCGCGGAACTTCAGAAGGAAGGCTTGATCGAGGGGGCATCTTGAAACGAGACGACCTGAAGAGCCTCGCTACCAAGGTCCACCGAGATCCAGGAGATGCATTGGTCGGTGAACGGGTCATCATTCAGGCCCGCAAATTCGGCGACATTCACGTGACGCACGGAACCTCCACGCATAAGATCCAGGAAGTTTGCGCAGAACGAAACGTCATGTGTGTTCTTGATAGAGCCTTCAGAACCAAAGAGCCAGAACTCCGAATCAAGGACAATAAGCCTAAGTAAGCAAGCATTCCGCGTATAATAAGGCCAATGGCTAGCAAACCGCCTAGAGACCCGAATGAAGCCGCGTTCCGAGTGATGCAGCAGATTACCGGCGAATATGTTCCGCCCAAGGTGGAACGGGCACAGAAAGGCGGTAACGCGCGTGCTGAGAGTCTTACGGCAGAACAGAGAAGCGAGATCGCTAGGAAGGCGGCTGCAAAAAGATGGGCACGCGAAACGCCCTAATGAGTTTCGGTAGAACTAGGCAAGGACGGCGCGTCAGAAACTCTTGTGATCGCTTGAACCACCGACACGCTTGCCAATGGTTGGACGACCAGCCCGGCGCGTGAAGCCAAGCTCGCGATAAGATCGCGCAACGCGGGATGCGTATAGAGCTTGATGTTTCGTGGGAGGAATATTTTCCAAAAGTCTTCTGGTGGCGCAAAACCTAGTTTAAGCCTTACCGCATATGTCGCGCGTCCTTCGGCAGCTATGGACTCATCGGACGACTTTATGCGAAATACCGCCTTGTGAGCCACGTGGACATAGGTTGTTCCATCGTGAACTTCCATTTGTTCGGTTAACTCAGGATTGTCCATCGTGGCATAGGCGATTAATGGACCGGAATGAACGGCTGCCCTGACGTTGAATGTCAGGTCCACAAGCCGAATTTCTTGAGGTACTAGACTATCAACTACGGCGTTATAAGCCGCCGGAGTGAAAGCCGCCTTTGGGGCGGCATCTGTGACCATCTCATGCCCTGTATTCTCAGGCTGCATAGGCGAAATCATCGTGAATGGTTGTTTGGAGCCGTTCACAGAAAACCGCATCTCTGGCAGTGGGAGACGGCGGGCAATATTCTGGAGTCTCCAAAATAAACCGCTCCATCTCACTCTGAGATTCGCTAAGGCCATCCATTGCTTCGGGCAGCGTGTTTCCAACACCATACACTGCGTAGCCCCATGTCGGATAGAAAATGCGGTAGCCGCCGCCATCCTCGGGCGAGACATTTTCTATCACTAATTCGTAGCTTTTCCAGTTCACGTTATCTCTCTTCATATTGGTTGATGTTCACTTCCCATTCAGGGCTTCAAGTACTTTATAAATCTTACAGATCACCTCTATTTGCCATTTTTTAATGTGACGGCCACCTTCGGCAGCGATGTCAAAAACATCCGCGCTAACTTTGGGAATGATCTGCCCGATGCCTCGCACCCAAATTTTCGCGCAATGGCTACCGGTTCGAGCTTTTTGGCCGTCCTTCTTGCTTCGATCCTCGTCAATGTCCACCTTATCGGCAAATTGCCATATTGGATCGTTGCGGAGCCAGTTAAGCACGTCGTCCTTGGATTCCACAGTCCCGATTTGACCTTTCAGCCATCGACTTCGCTGCTTCTCCCAGCTCAAACGACCACCGTTCTTCTACGCCCGATCATGCTAAGTATAAGCCAACTTCGCGCGTTCCTGCTTCAAAATGAGAAATTGGCCCCGGCAACCTGGCATACCTCCGCTTCCTAAACCAGATCCCAGCACATGTTACCTTAGTGGACGATTTAGGCGAAGGTAAATGATCCTGACTTCTTGAGTCAGGTCGAAAGTAAATCGAGCAGTTGTTTGTTAATGAACAACATTTCTCTTCCGATCTTAACGCGAGCAAGCATGCCTATTCGCTCCAACTCTCTCAAATACAATGAGGCTGCATCACGCTTGGCGATTCCGGCCTTTTCCAGAGTCGCGATGCGAGTGCACGGCTGTTGAAAGATTAGTTCAATCAACTCCTTGCTATATCCCTTTCGCATGGTGACTCTGGCGTAATCGGTTGCTTTAACCAATGCTTCCCGAATGCTAATAATCTTTGACTTCGTGTAAATGGCGGTTTGCTCAATGCCTTCGAGTAGGTAAACGACCCAATCTTCCCACGCTTGTTCTTCCGTGACTCGACGTAGTCCCTCGTAGTAGACGCTCTTGTTTTGGATGATATAGCGACTGAGGTAGAGGACCGGGATTCCAAGGAGTTGGCAGCAAACCAGATATAGGATGTTTAAGACCCGGCCTGTTCTGCCGTTTCCATCGGGGAAGGGATGTATGGCTTCAAACTGGTAGTGCATGACAGCCATTTTGATTAGGGGATCGACATCATCCTCTGCATAGATATACGCGATGAGATTCTCAAGCTTCTCTCGAATCAGGCTTTCGCCTTCTGGTGGAGCGTAGATAGGCGCATTTATCTTGCGATTAACGATTCTCGTCCCCGGGGTTCTCCTAATGTTCATATCTTGCTCTTTGATGATGCTGACGATTTCAACGAATACGGATACTGAAAGGGGTGAACCGGCCAGCAGTTCATTGTATCCATGCCACAATGCTTCCTCGTAACGCAGCACTTCCTTAGTCTCAGGAGTGGCCTTCTCTGGATCTTCGCTAAACGCTCGATACAGTTCATCGTTTGTTGTAACGATGTTTTCAATCTCCGAGGACATTTTGGCTTCCTGGAGAATAATTGCGCGAATCAGGATTCCTTGGTTTGGGATGAGGTCGCCAGCGGTACGTAACTCGGCCAGTGCTTTGTTTGCAGCAATCGCTTTCTTGAGCGTTCGTTTTGTCTCTAGCTCGACCTTCGGTGGGATCAGCGGCAGAAGATTATAAGGGGTTGACCTGAAGTCGAGCGGTAAGGGCACTTGACCCGTTGCGAGAGTTGTTACGTCGTCAATATGTGCGTCCATCAACGGCATTATGCCACAATATGCCGATATATTGGTAAACAATCGGCATATTACAGCTAAGCACTGATTGTGTCGGCATGTTTAGTACAAGGAGGGAAGATATTATTTCATAATGCTTGCTCACAAGGTATAATGAGTCCATATGAATCAATTGAGTACAGCCGAAAGGGCCGAAGTAGTTCGGCTTCTCTGCGAAGGAATGAGCATTCGCGCCACTTGCCGAGCCCTGAAGGTTGGCAAGAATACGGTTGCGCGGCTGCTCTGCCAGATCGGTAAGGCTTGCGCCGACTATCAGGATTCCAAACTCCGCAATCTCGGCTGCCTCGTGGTCCAATGTGACGAAGTATGGAGCTTCGTTGGCTGCAAAGAGCGCCATGCAACACCGGAAAAGAAGGCGGTAGGTCAGGGTAGCGTCTGGTGTTGGACGGCCCTCGATTCGGATTCCAAACTTCTCATTACTTGGCACCTTGGCGGTCGCTCTGACGACGATTGCGAGTGGTTCATGGCTGACCTGGCTGACAGGCTCACGAAGCGCATCCAACTCAGCACGGACGGCTACGGCGCTTATCGGAACGCTGTTAAGCTGGCATTTGGTAAGCAAGTGGACTTCGGCCAGGTCGTCAAGGTGTTCGGCAAGGACCCGAGCGAAGAAAAGCGGTACAGCCCCGCGATCTGTACGGGATGCAAGACCAAGGCCATTATCGGCGATCCGCTGGAATCGCAGATTAGCACGAGCCATATCGAGCGAAGCAACCTCACTTTAAGGATGCAGAACCGCCGTATGACCCGGCTCACGAACGCTTTCAGCAAGTCGGTAGAACATCACGCTTACGCTCTTGCTTTGACGTTCATGTTCTACAACTTTGCACGGCCTCACGAGTCGCTAAGGATTCAAGACGTAAAGGGACAGACCGGTATCAAACGAAGTCCAGCAATGGCAGCCGGGATTGAAGACCACATTTGGTCCATTGAGGAAATCGTCGGACTTCTAAAATGAAACGGACCCACTACCATGTAGCGCACCCCCAGGTCAGACCGACCGCGAGGGTGCGAACAGTCAAACTAGGCTCTGACGCCCGCGTATGACAACAAGCCCGCGCACTCGATTCCGGACCCGTCACCGGCAAATCCGCTTACTGCCAAGGACCAGGACCAGGAACGGAGTGTAGGTCCACCAGAGGCGGATTCCAGGTTTGAGCCCAGTTGTAGAACTTGGCGTGGCCCTCTGCGAACGTAAAGTTGGCCCCCGTACCGTGGCGGGTCGTCGCGATCGCTCCGGTCTGGGCATCCATTTCGTCATCCACACCGTTCGCGTTGCCCAGGTTCGGGTTGTCGCTGTTAAACCAAGGGTGATAAATATCGTCGCAATAGGGTGGCGCACCGTTCACCGTGGTGCTGCGACGCTCGGCATACTCGATGCTTTGGGCGGGATACGGGATCTGGCTCTCGTTTAGTCCCCAGACATAATAGCCGTTGATCAAATAGGAGATTACGTGGGGTCCACCGATGTTGATAACGTCTGGGCAGCTCAAGTCAAAGGGGTTTGGATCGGCCGGACATGAATAGAGTTTCTGCTCATACATCACGTCTTCCGAGGACGTCCCCCCGTGCCCCGTGTAGATAAGGAGCGTTGCGAAAATCGAGCCGGTGTCGGGGTTCTCGATCGAGCCGTCGTAATCTTGTATCTGCGGCTGCGCTGAAGTCTGCTTCGACTGTGGATAGCCTCCGTCGTTGTCGCCAAGATACATCTGTGTGGCCATGCCTATCTGCCGGGTATTGGAAAGGCAACTAGCCTGCTTCGCAGCCGCCTTCGCTTGATTGAAAACCGGAAATAGAATCGCGGCAAGTATCGCGATAATCGCGATGACGACAAGAATCTCAATGAGTGTAAAACCTTTGTGGCGCATAAGGACTCCGAATGGCGAACGACAAATAACCGCGCGCAACTCAATTAGACGCGATAACTCTATTGTAAGTTACTTACCCAGGTTTGCGGAAAGTTTCAGTTGCAACGGATAAGCCACATTATATCAGAGCTTTCTCTTTAACCTCGAAATAGAACGAAACCAGCGCGGCGGCTAAATCCTGCGGTTCCGCTTCCAGGTTGTGCAAACCGGCAACGGTCAGGGGTATCGTAGCCTCCCTTCGGTCGGACGTGAACAGGAGCGCGCTTGCCTTTTGATAAAGATCGTCCGGCGTCTTGATCTTGGCCTGTACGAGTTCGCCTAATCGTGGGTCTGCAACCCGTGCGAGTAAAGTGAGATGACGGCGAGCCATCGGCCCGAACGCCGCGCTCAACTCCTTTGCCTGAGCGGCGTCTTCCACGTCGGTAAAGCTGACCACGAGCGAACGGCGTTTCCAACGCGAGGCGAGAAAGCTGAAAGCGCCGGCGGGATCGCTTTCCACCGGCTCCGCGACCAAATCGTGAATTGCTTCAATGAGAAAACCCAGCTGATTCCGGCCTTTTCTGGGCGGGATGTACCGTTTAACGATGTCGGAATACACAAGCAGTCCGACGAAGTCGTTGGCCAGATAAACCGCCTGGGCCAACATGAGCAACGAGTCGAGAACATAGTCCAGCTTGGTTACGCCGTTGATCTCCGAAAGCATGCGACGGCCTATGTCGATGCACAAAATCACAGGTTGATTGCGTTCCTGCTCGTACTGCCTTACAATGAGCTTTCCACGGCGGGCGGTCGCCTTCCAATCGACTTTCCGAAAATCGTCTCCAACCGCGTACTCCCGAAGGGACTCGAACTCCGAGCCAAGACCACGCAGTCTGGATCGCCGGATGCCAATATCCTGAAGCTTGCCCTTTTGATTCAAAAAATCAAACTCACGCATGGCGAGAACGTTGGGATACACCCGAACTGCCTGCTCTGTGTCGAGCTTGATTTGGCGCTCGACCAGGCCCAGTGGACAGCGTATGCGCAGGAAGGTTCCCTGAAAGAAGGTGTCGCCTCGCTCAAACGGCGTGACTAGGTAGCTAAGGTCCGCAAACCCGCCTGGCCGTAGAACGATGGGAAACTCCTTCCGGCTTACGGAGAAACGGGCGGGCGGTTCGTCGCGCAAGAGGCCCTTCACAGTTTCAGGCCCCTCGTTGCTTATTCGTAGCAACACCTTGTTCTGGACCCTGACGGAAAGCACGGGGTCGAGTTGGCGTTCAAGCCGTAGGGCCTGCGAGTCGGGACTCATCCGCCCGGTTAGGTAGGCGACGCCTACCAGCAAGACGTCGAATCCGAGACCCAACCAAGGCATGCCTCCCAACGCGGATAGCGCCGCAAAAGGGATGCCCAAGGCCAGTACCCACCAAAACCGTTTAGTCGGAATCAATGATTTTTCGTTGCCTCCGGGCCGAGTATGCCTCGCTAAATCCAAAAGGTACGATGAAGTATGCCTCAGGAACTGCTTGTTCTTAGCCCCGAAAAGACAGTTCTTTCTTTCGATCTCGCACGAATCGGGTCGCGCATTTTTGCGCAACTGCTCGATTTGCTGCTCATTGTGTTCGGGCTCTTTGTTCTGGCGCTGCTCTGCATGCTTGTCGCTTACGCCCTCGCGGTTGCCTCCGCCGCGACTAACGCCTCGGAAACGATGCCCGCCTTGGCCACCGTTCCGTTGCTGTTCGCCATCACGTTCGGTTGGCTCGTTTACTTCATTCTCTTCGAGGCGCTTTGGAACGGTCAGACCTTAGGGAAGAAAGCTCTCGGAATCCGAGTGCGCATGGCGGACGGCACGCCCATTACGTTCGCCGCCGCGCTGGCTCGAAATCTGCTTCGCCCGGCCGACATTTTGCCGTTTTATTACTTCCTTGGCTTGCTTTCCATGTTCACCAACGTCAAATCTCAGCGGATCGGAGATATGGTCGCAGGAACCATCGTTATACGGGAGCGAAGACCCTCGCCGATCTTTTCGCCAGCCCCCTACTCTCTCGGGGTGCACCCCTTCGAAAGCCATGTAGGAGACCTTAGGGGAATGACCACCGACGAGTACACGGTGCTGAAGCGCCTGTGCGACCGATTTCCTGAACTGCCGACTGCGGTTCAGGATAAGCTCGTGGAAGAGGTTTGGTGGCCGTTCGCCCGGCGTTTCAAAATCGCGCCTATTCCCAACGTCCACCCTGTGTACCTGGCTGAGGCGGTAGTGATGAAGTATGGACGCAGGCAGGGTCTTTTGTGAAAACTCGTGTGGATAGCGACGGGAAAACTCAGCCGGATTCTCGCCCGTGGAAAGAATCACCTCTGAAACGGTTCGGGAAGCCCCTTTTGCACATCGTTTTCCACCGGGGACCTTATGATTATTGCGACTATTTTAGCTTCAAATGAATCGTCTTCGGCCTTGCTCCAAGGTTGCCGTCGACAGTTTTCCCCAAAATTGATCGCCTTAATTATAAATTCAATTCTTTATATACACAGTTCACCTAATAAGAGAGCCAGTGGATAACCCAGAAGTCGATACCGAGACAGTTGTCAGCCACCTGACTCTGCGACACTTTCGGAACTACGAGACATTAGAACTGGCGCTGGATTCGGGAATCCACCTGGTGGTGGGCCCGAATGCTCAAGGAAAGACCAACCTATTGGAAGCACTCCACTTGCTTTCAAACACGAGGTTGTTGAGAGGCCAGAAGGACAACGAAGCAGTTCAGGACGGCTCTGACTCTGCGACTGTAGTGGGATTGGTGGGGCCTTCTTCCACAAGCATCTCGGTGGTCTTGGACCGTAACGCTAGAAAGCGAGTTCTCCTTAATGGCGTCGCCCTTTCCAGGGCTTCGGACGTTTTGGGCCGGCTTCCTTGCGTTTGCATCGGCTCCTCCGACCTCTCGATTGTGACGGGCGAGCCTTCGGATCGGAGGATCTTCCTGGACCTCGAGCTGAGTCAACTCTATCCTGCTTATCTACGCCATCTCTCGGTATACAAACGGGCGGTCGAGCAGCGGAACGCCCTGCTCAAAACGGCTCAGAACGAACGAGTGGCGAGCGAGCTATTCGAGACCTGGGAAACGGAGATTGCCCGGCATGGAGCCGCGATCCGGGAGTTCCGGACGCAGTTTCTCGCGAGCCTTACTCCTTATTCGCAGAACGCCCACGCGAAAATGGGCGGTGGCGAAGTTATTTCGCTCTCTTATGTTCCCAAGGATCCGGCCGAGTCGGCGGAGGATCTACAAAGGGAACTAGAAGGCTCGCGTCACCACGAGATCCACCGGGGCGTCACCGCCGTTGGCCCGCACAGGGACGATCTGCGAATTGAGGTAGGCGGAAGGGAGGCGCGTTTGTTCGGCAGCCAGGGGCAGCAAAGAACGGCCATGCTGAGCATCAAGCTGGGCACCATGGAGCTTGAACGCGGCGAACGCGGCTCGGCGCCGCTTCTGCTACTCGACGACATCCTCTCCGATCTCGACGAGAGTCGCAGGGCAAGGCTAATGGATTGGGTGCTCGAGCAAGCAGGACAGACTCTGTTGACATGTACGGAGCCCTCGGCGGCAGGCCCGGGCATCCTTTCTCGGGCCAGAATCCTTCACGTTCGCGAGGGAACCATCAACGAGAATTAAAGCAGGTCCTGGCAACGGATGTTGCCAGGACCCGTTGATACTCCGGCAGCTTAGAACTTGTAGCCGATGTAGGCGGCGATGGCGTCCGCGTGGACCCCATTGACTGGTTCCGCGACGTAGAGGGTGGCTTCAGCAAGCCAGTTCTGGGTGAACTGCGTGCCGAGGCCTACACGCCCGGAGAACCTAAACGTGCTGTTCGAGAAGTCGTAAATGGTGCCGCCAAGACCAATAAAGGCGTAGGCCGCGCCAGCCGGGGCGCCGTATTTTCCTGTCGCGCCTGGCTGAAAGTAGAAACGCTCGTTCAATGCCAACGGAAAGATGTTGAACCGGGCGTTTCCATGGGTCCTGCCGAGCCAGTCGACCGAGATGTACGTCTCCGCGTTCTTGAAGAACTGATTGGAGAACGTGAAGTCGACGCCTGCGCCGACGAAAATGGTGCTGGCATGGCTTAGGGACGAGTCGATGGGAAACGCCAGCCCTGCCCGCAGGGTGAAATAATCCGGCATCGTATTTTCGGTAGCGGTCGAGCCCTGCAAAGAAGTGTTCAAAGCGATGGGCGCGGCGAGCAATTTCGTCGAAGTTGTGGTGGCCGTTTGGGCCGATGCGAACGAACCAAGCGTGAGAGTGCTGGCGGCCGCGATGACAAATCCTGCTTTCAATTTAGATCCTCCGGGTTGTGAGCGTGTCAAAACGGATGGTACGCGGCAATAGCGCAGCCCTCGCGTTCCACTTATTTTTACTTAAATGACGCATGAATCCTACCATTTCGCGCTAAAGCAGGCAGTTTTTCGTGCGCAAACAGTAAACCGGGGGCCTGTCTGCTCCCGCTAACCTGTACCTTTCACCTTTTTCCCATTAAGCATAATAAAGCGATGCTAGCTCGACGGTCCGATTCGGTGGTGGTTCTGATCGACGTTCAGCCCACTTTCATGAAGCCGATCCTCGGCGCCGACCGGATTCTTAGGCGGTGTATGTTCCTTCTGGAGATGGCAAAGCTGCTAGGGGTGCCAATTCTTGCCACGGAGCAGAATCCTTCGCGGATGGGCGGCCTCGACGAAGGCTTGGCGAATCTCCTCGAGGTAGCTCCGATCGGAAAAATGTGCTTCTCTTCAGCGCGATCGGCGGAGTTCAACGCGGCGCTCGACGGGCTTCGGCGAAAGCAGGCCGTGTTGGTGGGCATCGAAACTCCGATTTGCGTGAACCAGACCGCGCACGACTTGATAGATCGCGGCTACGAGGTGCTGCTGGCGGTCGACGCCATCGGCGCGCGTTCGGCCGAGATGCATGAAGTAGCGCTGAGACGCATGGGAAAGATAGGCGCCGTGGAATCGCACACCGAGTCGATCGCCTATGAATGGCTGGAGTCCGCTGAAGATTCCTGCTTCCGGGAAGCGCTTGCCATCGTGAAGAAATTCTCGGACTAGCGAGGGCGTACAATTGAAGACGATGCTTCGCAGACTGCCTCCGGTAGTTCAAGATCTGTTAAAGCTCGCATTTGGCTTTTACGTCGCAATTTCTGCGATCGCCATTTTCGCGAACTGGAACTCTCCAAACCGCATCGCGGTGATCATGGTGCTGCTCATCGGACTCGTGATCGTTCTGATTCTGGAGGCGATAGCGGCGGGCCTGGCTTGGCTTGCGTTCAAGCCGCGTAAACCCCGAACATCCAAGGGATAACTTGCCTTAACCGCCTTTGAAGCCGATCCGCCTCGGCGTCTTTGTATCGGAAACCTGCTCGACCACACTGGCCATTTCAATGGCGGCGAGGGCCGCCTCGCGGCCTTTATTTCCGTGTTTCAGCCCCGCCCTCTCAAGGGCTTGCTCCTGAGTATCGGGCGTCAGCACGCCCCAGGCTATCGGCACGCCCGTCTCCACTTGAAGTCCCATTAAAGCGCCCCCAACGTCCGCGCCCAGGAGTTTGGCGTGTGGCGTCTGGCCCTGCAAGATGCATCCGAGAGCGACGATGGCGTCGGGGCGATCGGCCCCTCGTAAAAGCAAGGCGCGAGCGGCCACCGGAATCTCCCATGTGCCGGGAACGTTAACCACTTCCACGTGGGGGTCTCCGTGGCGCTGCAGCGCTTCCAAAGCCCCGTCTAAAAGCTCCTTCGTAATCAGCTCGTTCCAACGGCTTACTATCACTGCAAACCGTTTCCCCTTGGCGTCCATTTGGCCGACGATTGAGTCCATGTCCTATTGAACCAGAAATGGGCTACTTGGCAGAGTTGAGGACGTCTTTTTCGAAGGCGACCGCCTTGTCGGGATCAAAGCCGAACCAAATCTTTTGAACGGCGCCGCTTTTGTCCAGCAGGTAGAAAAGCGGCGTCCCCGGAGCGTTCAGCGCCTCTGCCATTTTGCCTGAAGGATCGAAGAACTTTGGGAAGCCGGCGAACGCAGCCGGCGCCCCACCTGACGGTGAAAGGGACACCACGGCAACCCCGACCGCTCGCGCCTGCCGGATATGTTCGAGAACTTTGGCCGATCGTGCGCTTGGCTCGCAGCCGGGCGAAGTTACCAGCACGAGGGTCTCCTTCTGCCCAACCAGTTCCGACAGGCCCCCAGGCGTCCAACCACCCAAGGGAAACCTATGGCCGATTCTCACCGGCTGAGTGTTTAACGGCACGGTATACGCCTTGTAGCCCACTGGGGGATTGTTTCCGAAAACCGAGTCCGCCACAGGCTTGTTAACGACGAGGGACTTCACGTCCGCGGTGATGGTGATGTTCCTGTATGTGACGGATCGAACCGGCCTGCCGTTGTGATCGACGTAAAGTTCGCCTTTCTTCTCTGGTGAGGCAGGTTGTAACTTGTCCACCTCCGCGCCGTTAACAGTTGCGTGTCCGCCGGGCACAAGCGTTACAATCTGCTCGGAGTTTAGGGTTCCGTCCATCAGGTATCCGGGGATGAAGAGCGCGGGCGCGCTGGAAACCTCGGAATAGGGATACGAAAACCCCCAGTTTGGGAACTCGTCATACATCTTGGCCGTTCCGTCCGCGTTCCAGGTTCCCCGCTCGTTACCGACGAACGTGTAGTCCATGTTTGCCCACTTCATCGAATAGTAAAGCTTGTTCGGACGGACGTAGACGATCTTCACCGTTCCGGTTCCAGGGACAGCTGACGAACTCAGTGTAAGTTCGGCCGACAGAGTGTGGGCGCTCCCAATAAACTTGAGTAAACGAGCGGCGGGGTTGTCCGTGGCTTGGGTTGTTTGAACGAGAGCGGCGAGGATGGCTATGATCATAGTGTGTCCATTCGTCTTTCAGCGATGGCATGGTAAGCGGCGAGCGCTACAGTTTCAAACGCTTGAGAGGCGTCGAGAGTCACCCAACGGCTGGGATTCCTTGCCGCTTGTGCTAAAAAGCCGTTTCTAACCTTAAGGTGAAATTCCAACGGCTCCGAATCCAGGCGATCCTTGTTTTGAACTCGCAAGAGGCCATTTGAAGGTTCTATGTCGAGCAAGAGGGTCAAATCAGGGAGTAGACCGCCCGTAGCGAAATCGTTCCACGAGCCGAGGGTATCCAAATCGATGCCGCGGCCGTAGCCTTGATAGGCTAGCGTAGAGTCAACGTAGCGGTCGCATAGAACCAGCGCGCCGCGTTCCAAAGCAGGTCGCACAATTTCGGACACGTGCTGGGCGCGGTCGGCTAGGAACAGCAGCAATTCGGCTTTCGGGTCCAGGGAGCCACCCTCCAACAAGATCGGGCGTAGCATCAATCCTAAGCGGCTGTCGCCTGGTTCCCTCGTGGTGACGACTTCGTCGCCTCCTGCTTCCAACCTGCTCGCGAGGTCGCGCATCAAGGTCGATTTGCCTGCCCCTTCCGGCCCTTCGAGGGTCACAAACACGCTAACATCATACACGCTTTTATGGGGCCATAATGAGCGTGTGAGCACCGTCGCAACATTGCCTCCGCCTGCCGTCCGATGGGATCTTAGCGGGCTCTTTGAATCTCCGACCGACCCCGCCATAGAAAAGGCCTGGGCAGAAGTGGCGAAAAAGGCGGAGCGGTTTGCAGAGACCTATCGGGGCCGTATCAACTCCGACGATCTTGAGGGAAAAACGCTTGCCCAGGCGTTCCGCGATATCGAAGAGCTGAGCCAATCCTGCGCCAAACCCGTAGCGTATGCGCAGTTGTCTTTCGTCACCGACACCGGCAGCCCGGCAGCGGGTGCGTTTTTGCAACGGCAGCTCGAGAAAGGCACCCAACTGAACGTGACCCTCATGTTTTTCGAGTTGGAAGTCCAGGCCCTTAGTCAGGAAAAGGCGGATCAGATGCTTGCCGATCCTGCCATGCAGAACTACCGGCATCATCTGCAGGTGACCCGCAGTTTTAGCCCCTATCGGCTGTCGGAGGCAGAGGAGATCGTTCTCGAGGAAACTGCGAATACGGGCTCGCGCGCGTGGGTGCGCCTATTCGAAGAGATCACGGCGAACCAGGTTTACCGGTTCAGATCACCAGATGGTGAAACCGTCGAATTGAGCCAGGAAGAGGTTCTGTCAAAGCTCCGTGAACCAGACCGCGCAACCCGCCAAGCGGCCGCGGATTCGATGACGGCCGGTTTCAGGGAGTTGCAAAAGGTTGTCGTGTTCACTTACAACACGATGCTTCAGGATAAGAGCGTGGAGGACAGGTTGCGAAAGCTGCCATACCCCGAGCATGCAAGGCACCTGAGCAACGAGTTGAGCAGGGAAACGGTGGATCTCGTCATCTCGTTATGCGCGAAGAATTATGGCCTCGTCGAGAGGTTTTACAACGTCAAACGCCAGATACTCGGCCTGCCCGAACTCACCCACGTCGACCGCTATGCGCCCCTGTTCCCCGCGGAGCAGCCGGTTTCCTATGATGAAGCCAAGAATATCGTTCTATCCGCTTTTGGGCATTTCAGCGAGACCCTGAGGGAGCGAGCCTCGGAGTTCTTCGAAAATGGCTGGATCGACGCCGAACCCAGGCCGGGGAAGCAGGGCGGCGCCTTTTGTATGTACGTCACCCCTGACACCAACCCGTACTTATTTTGCAACTACCTTAACAAGGTGGACGACGTTGCGACCTTGGCGCATGAAGTGGGCCATGGAGTTCACGCCTCGCTTAGCCGAGAGCAGACCTATTTCAACTTCCACGGCACGCTTCCTTTAGCCGAGCTTGCCTCGACCTTCGGCGAAATGCTCGTTTTTGAGAGCGTGGTCGGTGAGGCTTCGCCCAAGGATAAACTAGCCATGTACGCCTCGAAAATCGAAGGGGTTTTTGCAACGGTATTCAGGCAATCCGCTCTCTATCGGTTCGAGCAACGCTCCCACCAAAAGCGGCGCGAGTCGGGCGAGCTGACTGCAGAGCAGTTCGGCGACATTTGGCAGGAAGAGTTGCAAGCAATGTTTGGCAACTCGGTGAAACTGGGGGAACAGCACCGTGACTGGTGGATGTACATCTCGCATTTCTTCCACTCCCCGTTTTACGTTTACGCCTACTCCTTTGGCGAGTTGCTGGTGCTTTCCCTTTACCAAATGGCGAAGAAGGAGGGACCATCCTTCGCCGACCGGTATATCGCCCTCCTGCGCAAAGGCGGGTCTCAGTCGCCGAGCGACTTGATGGCGTCGGTGGGGATCGACATCGACTCCGAGGCGTTCTGGAAGGGAGGCTTTGAGGCGATGGAGAAGCTTGTGGCCGAGTTTGAGCGTCTTTGGAGCGAGTACTCGAAGAACCTAAATTAATGAGGCGCCGCACCAAAATCGTTTGCACGCTCGGTCCCGCCGTCGATTCGGAAGCGAAGATCAAAGAGCTCATCGATGCGGGCATGAACGTCGCGAGGCTCAATTGCAGCCATGGCGATTGGGACGCGAAGAATCGCTGGATCGAGTGGATCCGAAAGCACAGCCCCAAAATTGGTCCAGTTGGCATCCTTGCCGACCTGCAAGGCCCCAAATTTCGAATCGGAGATATCCCGGCCGGCAGCCTTGAAGTGCGCGCTGGCGAAACCCTGACCGTCGGGAAAAGGGGGCAGATCCCGATTTCGCAAAAGGAGATTCTGAGCACGCTCAAGAAGGGCGCCCGAATACTCCTGGGGGATGGCGACGTGGAATTGCGCGTGACCATGGAGGACGAGAATGCCTGCGAGTGTCACGCGATTTCGGGAGGCGACGTCAAGAGCCGCCAGGGCGTCACCGTCGTCGGGCAGAGTTTCGAATGCGAAGTTCTCAGCCCAAAGGACATAGCCGACATTCGAGATGCGTGCAAAGCGAGCGTGGATTTCATCGCCCTCAGCTACGTTCACACAGCCGAGGATCTCGACGCATTGCGTGACCACGTCAAAAAGCTCAATAGCTACATTCGCCTGTGCGCCAAAATCGAAACTCGCGCCGCACTAAAGAACATCGAGCAAATCGTCGCCAACTCGGACTGCGTGATGGTCGCTCGCGGCGACCTTGGCCTGCAGATGGACATCGAAGAGGTTCCGCTGGCCCAAAAGAAGATTATTCGAACCTGCCGAGAACAGGGAAAGCCGGTGATCACGGCGACGCAGATGCTCGAGAGCATGATCCACGCCCCACGTCCGACGCGGGCCGAGGCCACGGACGTTGCCAACGCGATTCTCGACGGCACTGACGCGGTGATGCTAAGCGCCGAAACCGCGGCCGGTCAGTTCCCGTTCGAGGCGGTTCGGTACATGTCCCGTATAGCGGAAAAAGCGGAGACCTTGCTGGAAGGCAACCTGATTCTGACCGAGTTCTCGCTGCCTCGCGGCCGGGTCGATCATACCGAGGCGGTGGCCCACAGCGTGGCTCAACTTGCTGAGTTTCTTAAGCCCAAGGCGATCGTAACGCCCACCACAAGCGGGCGCACCGCCATCCTGGTGAGCAAGTTCCGGCCGAAGGCGCCGATCTACTGCGCAACGTGGAACAAGAAGGTGCAGGCGCAAATGGCCATGGTTTGGGGAGTGGAATGCGCGCTGACCACACTGCCGCGCACCTCTGACGACCAAATAGCAAATACCATTGCCGCATTTGTGGCCGGCAAGCGTCTTAAAGCTAACGACCGCGTCATCGTTTCCGCGGGCGTTCCGCCGGGAACGGCGGGCAACACAAACATGATTCTCGTCTTGACTGTAAAGCCATGAGTCGCAAACTGATCCTTAACCTCGTTCTCGTATTCGCCGCGATCGGCTTGGGGCTCGCGTTGAGTTCCGCGCCTTGGCGCGTGTACAAGGACCAGCGTCACATGGCCGACGCTGCCGAAAAGATCAAGCAGACGGCAGAGCGGGGCCGGGAGGACCTCACACGCAAGAAGGCTCAATACGACAGTGAGCTTGGCAAAGAGGAACTCGCGCGCAATCACGGCTATCGGCAACCCAGCGAGACGCCGGTCGAAGATAAGATCCAAGCGAACGACTAGGCCCGTTCCTGGTACATTCACGCCATGCCACACGATGCCATGACCTATGAATCTGCGGGCGTCAACATCGACGAAGCCCAGCGGGCTTTGAGAGCGGCGACCTCCGGAATCCAATCGACCTACACCGACGCGGTGGTCGCCGGCATTGGGGGATTCGGAGGGGTGTTCAAAGGAACGTTCGAGGGCTATGACCGTCCGCTTCTCGTCAGCAGCATCGACGGGGTTGGCACGAAGACGAAGATTGCCGCGATGACGGGCCAGTTCGGCGGTCTTGGGGAAGACATCGTCAACCACTGCGTCAACGACATCCTCTGTCTGGGCGCCAAGCCGCTGTTCTTCATGGACTACTTCGGCACGTCCGTGCTGTCTGGGCTTGTTCTGGAAGAAGTCCTTGGGGGCGTTGTCGAGGCTTGTAGGCAGGCCGGGTGCGCTCTCCTGGGTGGTGAAACGGCTGAAATGCCGGACGTTTACCATGACGAGGAAGTCGACATCGTCGGCTCGATCATCGGCGTCGTGGAAGCGGACAAAAAGCTGCCACGCTCCAAAATGCAGCCTGGAGACGCTGTGGTCGGCATTGCCAGCAACGGGCTTCACACCAACGGATACTCGCTCGCAAGGAAGAGCCTCTTTGAAATGGGTGGACTTTCCGTAAGAGACGAGATTCCCGAACTTGGCTCTACGATCGGTACGGAGTTGTTAAGGCCTCACAAGTCCTATTTCCAGTCGGTCTACCCGTTGCTACAGGAAACGATGGCCATCCATGCCATCGCCCACGTGACGGGTGGAGGCTTCTACGACAACCTGCCACGCGTCATGCCCGCCGACGTTCAAGCGGTCATTGAAAAGCGATCGTGGACCGTTCCTCCCATTTTCAACCTAATTCAACAGACGGGCAAGGTCCCGGACAACGAGATGTACCGCACGTTCAACATGGGCATCGGGATGGTGTTGTTCACGGAAAGGGACGCGGCCCCCGCCATCGTCCAAAGGCTGATCCAAAGCGGCGAAGCCGCCGCCATGATCGGCACCCTCCAGCCAGGATCGCACGACGTTCAGATGATCTGATAGGGTGCGAGGTTGAAGGTGAAAAGTGATAGGTGGAAGGTGGGAGGTGAAAAGTTGAAGGTATAGATGGAGCCAGTTGGGGGTCTTGCGATTGACCTTTCACCTCCCACGTCTCACCTTTCACCTTCCCGCCTATCACCTTCCACCTATCACTTTTAACTGGGTGCCATGCGCCGGTGTTGTATGATTAGAACCATGTTCCTCTCGACACTTGCAATAACGGTGAGCTTATTTCAAAACAACACGGTCTCCGTGATCTACACGGGAGTGCCGTCTACGACGAGTTCCTCGGTGAGGCTGATGACGCATGACGCTAAGACGATGCTGTCAAAAACGACGGCGACCACCGACTCCCTTTCTTACTTGAAGAACCTTTCGGACCAACCCGTGTCGATCACGGTGAGCATCCCGATCGAGGGCGAGAATGTGGGCTGGGGGATGCCCGAGCAGGTTATGGCCCAGGTCATCGTGGACAACGAACCGGTAACGGTGAACAAGCAAGCGGCGAGGGAGGTGGTCACCACCGACGCGCGCAAAAAGTCTAGCGGCATAGTCGATGACTCGTACACTAGCGCCTACACGTTCCAGCTTAACTTCATCGGCCGCGGCGCTCATTCGATTCGTATCCACTCGACGACTCCTCTGGGCCACGGCGGGCTCGATGGAGCTCTCCGAATATTTGCTTATGCTACGACCGGAGCGGGTACGTGGAACGGCGCCGTATCGCAGCTCAACGTGTCGATAAAGTACACCACACGTACGGTTTTTCAGATCTACCAAACCTTCCCAGAAGGCAAATGGGAAACGGGCGCCACTGGGAGCTTCTACAAACAAGTGGACTTCGCGCCGAAGGAAACGTCGCGCGCAATGTTCATCTACTACCCCGGAGGATTTGACAAGTTGGGGACTGGGCAATGAAGTGAAAGGTTGGAAGCCAAAAACCTAGGTGACATGCTCCGGACCACTTGCGAGAAGTGGGGCGAAAAGGCCGCTATCCTGTACCCGGACAAGGGCTTCAAGGCGGTCAGCTACCGGGAGCTTCTCGAAATCGCGCGGAGCTACGCGGGCGTTTTGCGCGGCCTCGGCCTGAAGGCCGGTGATCGCATCGCCGTTCAAAGCGAGAACTGCAAGGAATGGGTGTTCCTCGACTGGGCGTGCCGCACGATGGGCGTCGTATTGGTCCCCATTTATCCGACGTTGCCTACCGACCAAAGTCAATACATCGTTAACGACTGCGGGGCAAGGGTCGCCGTCGCGGGCTCGCCCGAGCAGGCCGCCAAATGCGAGGGCCTGGCCGGGGTCAAGACCTTGCTTTTGCGCCATGCCGAGGGATCTATCGAGGACCTTGTCGAAAAGGGCGCTACGCCGATTACGCCCGAAGATTGGAATGCTCAGATCGATGCGGCCAAGCCTGACGACGTCGCCACCATCATTTACACGAGCGGCACGACCGGTTTGCCGAAGGGCGCGATGCTCTCGCATCGTTGCTTCACGTTCCTCTGCGATTCGATTTACAAGGACCTGCCAATCAGAGACACCGACGTTTTCCTGAGCTTTCTTCCGATGTCCCACGTTTACGAGAGGTTTGTAGGCCTCACTCTGGTGTTCTCGGTCGGCGCGACAGTCGCTTTGTCCCGAAGTTTGAAAAGCCTCGCGAGCGAAATAGCTGAGGTGAAACCAACGATCATGGCCTGCGTGCCGCGCTTTCTCGAGGCCACGAGAGACCGGATCATCGACGGCTCGGCCAAAGAATCGCCGCTCAACAAGAAGCTGTTCCAAATGACCCTGGCACAAGGGACCAAGAAGGCGCACGGCAAGTTCGCGCCCCTAGCGGGGCTGCTCGACGGACTGGTTGGCAAGAAAATACGAGATCGTATGGGCGGGAGGATAAGGTTCTTCGTGTCGGGAGGTGCGGCGCTTCCTCCCCACGTTTCCGACTTTTACCGGGCGTTCGGCCTCAACATCATTCAAGGCTACGGACTTACCGAGACGACTGCGGTGACGAGCGTAAACCACCCGGACAGAAATCGCCCCGACACTGTGGGCGAGCCTATAACCGGGGTTGAAGTCAAGATCGCCGAGGACGGGGAGATTCTGGTCAGGGGGCCCGAGCGGATGATCGGCTACTACAATCTTCCAACAGAGACGGCGGAAGCTCTGGATGCGGAAGGCTGGTTTCACACCGGCGATATCGGAACCTTCGACGGCCAGTATCTGAAGATCACCGACCGAAAGAAGGACCTGCTCATCCTCGCCAACGGCAAGAACGTGGCGCCCCAGTCTATCGAGAACAAGCTTCGAGAAAGCCCATTCATCAACGAGGCGGTTCTGTTTGGCGATGGAAACGAGTTCGTTTTCGGCCTCATCCTGCCCAACTGGGAGCGAATGAAGGCGGAGTTAGGCGACCATTCGCCAAACGCAGAGCTTGGCAAGAAGGAGGCCGCGCGCCTGCTGATCAAGCAAGAGGTCGACAAAGTGAACAAGACCTTGGCCGACTACGAGAAGGTGAAGAAGCACGCCATTATCGACGCGGAGTTCACCATCGAGTCGGGCGAACTCACCCCGTCGCTCAAGGTTAAGCGCCGCGTCGTGAAAGAGAAGTTCCAGCAAGTTCTGGCTGAACTTAGCGGGTGACAATTTGGAGTGCGGCAATCATTTTGCCTCCCCTCTAAACGACCAGGAGCATTTGCGCCGAACGATCGGCGCGTTAAGAGCGGCGAAGAATCGCCGCAGTCCAAAGGGCGCGTCACACGATGCCTTGGCGCGCCCCTGTTGGGATCACGCTACCCAGGCGCGGGTTGGCCCGCGTCGGGGGTTTTCGCTTTGTCCGGGCTAGGCTGATCGGTTTGTGTCGTGACGTCAGTGGACGCCTTTGGTTTGGTGGTCGCATTCGCTGCGGCCGGCGCTTGAGGGGCCGGGTCGCATCCGGAAATTGCTGCTGCGAGAATCCCCGCGGCGAGCAGTGTGATAAGTTTCCTCATCTTTCAACCTCCTAAGTTGAGCGGTTTGAGAGAACCGCCGCGCTCCCAACTCTTGATGGAGAAAGCGCAATTACTTGGACCAATGAACCACTCGCCAAAGATACAGGCCCCAAAACAAAAGGAGCGCCAACGATAAATCGTTGGCGCTCCTCAGTCAACCCAAGAGCTCTAGCTCTTAGCCACCGGCAGCGGGCTTGGCAGGCGCCATCTTGTCGCCGCCCTTGCCCTTGGCCCCAGCGGCGGGCGTCGCTCCACCAGCAGCAGGCGCTGCGCCGGCGGCGGGTGCGCCAGCAGTCGATGCGCCAGCAGTCGAAGCACCCGAATCCGTCGTTGGTGTGGTGGTGGTGGTAGTGGTCGTCGTCGCGTCCGGAGTCTTGGTAGTATCCGTCTTCGTCGTCGAGGCCGCGCCGGCATCGGTCGCGGTCGAGGTAGAACCCTCGTCCTTGCTGCCGCAGCCTACGATGGCAGCCGCGAGTACGCCCGCGGCGAGCAATGCTAATATTTTCTTCATTTTTCAACCTCCTGAGTTGAAGCGGTGTTGAGTTATCCGCCACGCTCCCACTCTTGATGTAGAGAGCGCATTGTAATTCTACCAGAGCCCCTCAGAAGATACTAGCCCCGCCCAACGATTGCAACTGTGCAAGAATTTGCTGATACTCCGCGTCCGGGGCCGAGGCGCCCGTCACCTTCCACTCCTGATCCGGGAAGAAAAGCCACTTTCGCGTCTTCTCCCGGTGCAGTGTGAAAGTAACCTGCTGAACATCGATAGATTGGGTAAGGACCGAGAACTGGATATCAGATTTAACCGAGGCGTTGTCCCCTTCGATTTTGGGGTCGCATTCCCCGAGCGTTATGTCGGGGTGATATTTCCTGATAAAATTTGCAAACTGCTGGTTGACGTTGTAAGCCTGTCCATTAACGTCCACATTGGCGGTGAGATATTCGATGACACCGCCCGCCCGGCCCTCGCGTGAGGCCTTCAGGGCGCTCTTCAGCGCCGTCTCGATCTCCGCCCGGTCGTCATGCTTGGCCGTGGCTAGCAAATAAGCGCCAACACCTAGCGCTACGAGTAGAACGATAATTGGAGTGTATTTCTTGGATTTTGTCTTCAAAAGAACTACCGGCCCGACACACGCAGCTATTTGACGCGAGAAATCTGAGCAACGTCCGACGCGATCCGAATTTTGAGCTCTTCGACCGAGTCGAACTTCTCGGGACCACGGATGCGGCGGCTAAGCCTTAGCGAAACCGACTCGCCGTACAGTTCTGGCCCGGCGTAGTCGATTAAGTAGGCCTCGATCGTTCGCAACTCGTCGACTGTTGGCCGGATTCCAATACTGACCGCGGCCGCGTGAACCCCATGGCGGTGCGCGCAAACACCCTCATAAACCCCGTCGGCGGGCGTCACTTGGTTGAACGAACGGGCTAGGTTTAGGGTGGGGAATCCAATCGTTCGGCCAAGCTTCTGACCGGAGACCACGATCCCCTCAATTTCGAAGTCCCAGCCGAGAAGCTCGTTTGCGTACTTGATGTCGCCTTCTTCGATCAATTCTCGTATGTGGCTACTGCCCACGCGTTGGCCCTTGATGAGAAAGGGCGCTATGATCTCGGTCTTTAGCCGACTCTGAAGCCACTGCGGCGTTCCTCGCCTGTCCTTTCCGAACGTAAAATCGTGTCCCACCACTACATATCGGGCCTGAAGCTTCTCGCTCAGGTAGTGGTCGCTAAATTGCTCCGCCGTCGTGTTGGCCAATTCCTGGTCGAAGTGGAGCACGACTGCCACGTCCACTCCAATCTCGGCAATGCGCCCCAGGTTGGCCGACGTCGAAGCGATCGACGGCCGTAGCTTGGCGGGCGCGAGAATCGCGGCTGGATTGCGGTCGAAGGTGACGAGCACGCAAGGAAGGCCTTGGGAATGCGCGAGTGCGACGGCGCGGCCGATAACCTCACGATGCCCAAGGTGAACACCGTCGAAGGTTCCCGCGCAGACCACCGAGCCAACCCACTCAGCGCTAAGACTCTCGATGCCGTAGAAGACCTGCATTACTTTGCAGACCCCGCATAGACCAATAAGCTGAGCAACGTCATCTCGCCTAAGGCGCAGGCTGTCATAACGTTCCAATGCTCCCAAATCAGTGCGGGCAAAACTCGGTCAGGCACGGCTTGCAGCGGGCTTTCGGTGGTCATCATTAGTTGGACGAGCACTGCCATCAAGGCGACGTGCATTAGGGGCAAAGTCAGGTTCACCGGAAAGACCAACTTCCGCTCAGGTAACAGCCCTTCCAGGGTAAGAGTGAGGACGACGATTGCAAGCGCGGCGATAGCAGGCACGGAGATAGCCAACAAGAACACCCCCGACCTAATCTCAGGCACTCCCCGGAGGAAATAAAACGCCACGAGCGTCGATGCGATAAACAGAACGAACGCTGCTTGAAGTGAAGCGCCGACTCGCTTGGGCATTAGCTAGATTATGAATGGTTGGATGGCCGTGGCCGAGAAAGTCCGCAAGATGGCGCCACCCGCTAGTTCGGCCTTGAGAGCCCATCAGGCCGAAACGGAGTTATTCGGGAACGTCTTCGGGGCGAACGTCGGAGGATTCCTTGTTCTCTTCCTGGATCTGCTCGTAAATCTCTTTCCGATGGACGGAAACGTTCTTGGGCGCGCGAATGCCTATGCGAACTTGCTCACCCCTAACCTCAAGCACCACGACTTCAATCTCGTCGCCAATGATGATGCTCTGGTGAACTTTTCTTGTCAGTACCAGCATCCGCTTCCGCCCTCCATAGCTCACGACGCGAACGAGGCTGCATATCGCAGCCTATAACGCTATAGCACCCTCAAGCAACTTGCTTTTCGCCTGATACGTCCGCCGTTTGGAATACCCGATGCTTTATAGTATACGCTTGGTCTTCAAGAACTATCTGTTTTGCCCTACGCGTTAGCGCATTTATTACTATCGGGGCGGCTAAATTGATCGTCATGTCCTCAGGATGTCCGTGGGGAATGGTTACCGTGGTGAAAAGCAGGCGCGGGGTTTCCTTGTCCAACTCGAGCGCCTTGATGAATCCCTCGTCGACTCGCGGATCGTAATCCGGCACGTAGACGGTTGGGTCGGTCACCAGAAAGGCCAAACCGGGCTCTTCCAATGACTGCAACCAGCGGAATGGCGATCCGGGCTTCGGGCAGACCACAACGTGGTGCTGAAGCTTTGAAAAGCCGACGAGTCCTTCCGGGAATAGCACCACATCCTCTTCCGTAAAATCGATGGCGCCGAAACGTGTTCCTTCGATGTTCATGTTTTTCTTTAGGCGGGCAGGAAGTCCACCAGGTTGTATTTATTTGCCTGAGATATGGTATCTAGGGCCGCCTGGTAGACGGTCTGCGTCTGCGTAAGTGTGAGCGCCGCTTGGGCGACGTTCACGTTCTCAATATTGGAGATGTTGCTCGTCAGGTCTGTTGTCCGCTGAGTATTGGCGTTCACCATGGTCGTGACCGCGTCGATCTGGGCGCCGTACTGGCCGTTTAGATCCGACACGTTGGACATCGACGTTTTGAGATTGGCCAAGTCGGTGTTGGAGATTTTTGAAAGGCTCCCGCTGGAAAGGTCCGACTTCAAAGTTTCCAGTTGATTGTATAGATTTGTAAACAGCGGAGAACCAGGGGTATTGACCGCCATCTGTTGGCCGGGAGCGACCTCGATCGAAATATTGCCGGAATCGCCGGAATAGGTAAGTTTGCCGTTCGAGGAGTTAAATGGCTGGACGTTGGTTTGCTGGCCGGCAAATACGTATTGGCCGCTCGCGTTCTGGGTGTTGGCGACATTTACCAGGCCGGCTTGGATATTTGTAATCTGGCTCGCCATAGCGTTCAGGGCGTCTTGATTGTTCGTGCCGTTTGCGCCTTGGACCGCGACTTGGTAGGCCTGGTTCATCAAGTTTGTCACTTGAGTCAAGGCGTTCTCGTTCGTGCTCATGAAATCCTTCGCGGTGCCCAAATTGTTATTGAACTGGTTAATCTGAGACTGAAGAGCGGTCATGTTCAGCGCGTTCATCGCGCCGTAGGGGTCGTCGCTTATTTGGTTGATGGCCTTTCCGGTGGCCACCGCCTGTTGCGCGTTGTTGTACGCCGCGGTCGACGAATCGATCTCGGATTGGTAAAGCTGATATTCGTAGCTCGTGCTGATTCTCATATCCACGCCCTAGCAAAATTACTGGATCACGCTAATTAGATTTTCGGCGGTTTGATCGATCACGGACAGTGCTTTCGCCGCAGATTCGTAGCTTTGTTGGTACATGAGCATGTTCGACATCTCTTCGTCGAGGTTTACGCCGCTCACGCTCTGCTGTTGGGCCGTAACCTGCTTCACGAGGGCGCCTTGTGTGCTCTGAGAGTTGGTTGAGTTCTGCACGTCGGCCCCAACCGTTCCCACAAGGTTGTCGTAATAGCCGCCGAACGTGCTCGAGCCGAGCCCGGTGATCTGAGACGTGGACAAGCCTGCGATGGATTGGGCAAGCGCGCCGTCTCCCGCCTTTCCCGACGTGCCTGAGGCGATGGAACTGGCGCTGGCCAAGATTGCCGCACTAACCTGGAAGCCGGCCGCGCCTGCGGGTGGGTTCGTGCTGACAAAGAACTGCTGGTTCGTCTTTCCGGACCCGTTCTTACCAGTCGAATAGAGAGCGTTCACCTCGCTCGTGAGGCTATTGGCTATATTGTTCAGTTGGGACGTGTAGCTATTCAGCTTTCCGAGAGCGAGAACGCCGCCCGCGAGGGCGCCACCCTGAATGGTGACGGAAGTGGTTCCATCGGTAAAGGTTGGAACTCCCGCCGTGTAGTTGGAGGGCATCGCGGTCGCACCCCCCTCATCCACAAGGTTCAGGCCATTCGAGTACACGTTCATCGTCCCGTTAGCGTTGGTCGACGTTTGCACATCGATGAGTCCGCTTAGGGTTTGAACGTCGGTATTGCGCTGGTCGAGGAGCGCGTTTGGGCTTCCTCCCCCCGCAGTCTGGGCGGCAATCTGTTGGTTAAGCCCCGCAATCTGGCCCGTGAGCTGATTGATCTGAGAAAGGCTTTGGCCAATCCCGGCCGTCGCCTGAGCCGAAGCCTGCTGTAGCTGGCCATAGGCGCTCTGAACCGCGCCGGTGAGGGTTTGCGCAGCCTGCTGCACGGCGAGCTGCGAGCTAGATGAGCCAGGGTTTGACGCAAGACTCGAAAACGCGTTGAAAAACCCTGAAAGAGCTGCAGAAACTCCGCTGCCGCTCGGTTCAGGAAACGCGCTCTGGGCCGCCGAGAGGGCCGACGTTAGCGACTGATACAGCCCGTTGCCGGAGTTTGCGCTCGAGAGGCTCTGATTAAGCAGCGCGTTCTGGATTCCGGTGATGTTGCTTACGCTAACGCCGCCGCCGGTTTCATATGCCCCAAGCCCGTACCCGGTCGTCCCCTCGTTCTCGGAGAGGTTCGCCGTCTCCCGCGTGTACCCAGGGGTATTCACGTTCGACACGTTGTTACCGACGGTGTTTAGCTCCGTCTGGAACGCGTCGAGAGCCTGACTCAGAATGTTTGTCGCCGAGTTGATTGACATATTACGCCGCCTGATCGATTAGGATTGCAGCCCGGCCACCCTTCTTGAAGGGGCCTTGCATGTCGCCGGCCGCACGGGCCATGAGGCTCAATGTGCCTCCGATATAAGACATTTCGTTATGGATGAGAGTCTGGTTTTTGTCGATGACCGCTTGAACGTTCCGCGCGGCCACCGTAACTCTATTTGCAAGTGCTTGAAGTTGCTGTGCTTCCGTCTTTTCCAGCACGCGTACCAAGCTTCGAAGATTGGGCTCGGCGCCTAACTCTTCGGCCAGCTTTTTGGCACACGCCACAGCAGCTTCGTCGATCTCCTTCATAGAGCCGACCATTTTGTCGAGTTCGGGCTGAATCCGCTCGACTCGCGGTGCGTCACGCAATGTAAGTGCGGCGGTTTGTTCGTGCAGCGATCGTAGGAGTCTCTCGGAAGTTCCGAGCCAGTCCCACCATAGCTTCTGCAGTTCTCTTGTGCGCATGAGTTCTCCTAGGTTTTCGAATTGCCCTGTTGAGCATCTTTTGGATGCAGCTTGATTTGCGCCTCGGCCTGGGCAATGATACGAGGCGAGAGTTGGTTGTAGAGCATCTTTCCGATGCCGAGAGTGCCGCGTTTGCCGATGGATTCGGACAGCGACTGGTTGGCCAGGTCCTGGTAGATTTCGGACCCGGTTCCGGAGCCGAACATCTTCGACCCCTTTTCCATCTCGGTCATGAGGCTCTTGATGAAGATCGTCTCGAAGCCGTTCGTCGCCTTCTTAAGCGCGTCGAGCTGCGGTTGGGCGATCTTCACCGCCTGGTCGTGGAGGGCTGCGTCTTCTATTTTCATTGGATAATGAGGGTCGCTTTAAGGGCGCCCTGGTCGCGCAAGGCCTCGAGAATGGCGATGATGTCGGTCGCGCTGACCTTCAGCGCGGCGAAGATGATGGCAAGGTCGGAAACGCTCGTCGTGGGGCCCATTTCCGTAACCTGGGCCGTTTCCTCGACCGCTTTAACGGTCGCGTTCGAAACCTCCGCCGTTACCCCCTTGGAATAGGGGCTGGGCTGGCTGATGATGTTGTCTTGGGCGATTCTCACGGTAAGGCTGCCTTTTGCGACGACCGCAGGCCCAATCCGCACATTGCCGCCCATAACCACGGTGCCCGTGTTCTCGCTGATCACCACGGTTGCGGCGGTATCGGCCATGAAACGGACCGCCTCAATCTCGCTCATCGCCTGAACCGGGTTCTTGCCCGGCGGCAAGACTAGGTCTACCGTCCCTCCGTCGATCGGGGTCGCCGAATATTCCGCGTGCTCGTTGTTGATCTGCTCGGCAAGGCGCTGAGCGGTGGTGAAATCCTCTTGGTTAAGCTCGAGATCCATGTGGCCGTCAAACACGCATTTCGTCTTGACCCCTTCCACTACGATTCCCATTTCTGGGAGCCGTCCCGTGGTTGTATGGTTCTTTTGCACGGAGCTGCCGCTCTTGGCGACATTGAAGCCACCGATGCTAACAGGCCCCATACCCACCACGTAAGCCGGGCCTTTAGCGCCCAGAGGTCCGAAGAGTGGGGTTCGCAACAGATAGCCGCCTTGCAGGCTCGAAGCGTCGCCTACCGATTGAACGCTGATATCGATACGGTTGCCAGGTGTCGAGAACGGGGGAAGCTCCGCCGTCACCATGACTACGGCTATGTTCTTTGGTGTGAGCTGACCAGAGTTAAGGAAAGTCAGGTCGTTCATCGCGTTGGCCAGCAACTGGGCGGTGAAGGGCGTGTTTTGCGTGTCCCCGGTTCCGTTGAGACCAACCACCAGCCCAATGCTTTGAAGCTGGTTGGAGGTGACGCCTTTGAAGTGGGCGACATCCTTTACGCGGACGTCGACCCCTTCGTCCTCGGCGCGAGCGATGACCTGCTTTCGGAGATCCGCCTGGCGCCGCCTCGCCTTCACCTCTTCCGCGGACATTGGCGGAGGGGGAGCGTTCTTCGAAGGAGCGGCAACGGGGGGCGACGTAGGCGTGGTCGCCGGAGTGCCCGCCGGCGTCTGCCCGAAGCAGGCAACCGTTGAAGCCAGGATCGATACAATCAATAGTTTTTTCAGCATCGAATTTCCTTAGAACATCCAGTCGAGGAGGCGAATGAGAAGGCCCTTTCGCTGCCGGTCGCTGATTTGTCCTTTGCCGGTCGCGTGGATATGCGCGTTGGCGATCTGGGTGCTGAGAACGGTGTTCGTGGGTGTGATGTCCTCACGGCGAATCAACCCGGATAGCTTGATCGTTTGGGTGTCGTGGTTGTACATGATGTCCCGAGAACCCTCGATGAGCATCGTCCCGTTGGGAAAGACCTTCTTAACTACAACGCTCACCGTTCCAGTGAAGCTGCCGGCCTGAGAGGTGGCGCCCGCTCCGTTGGTTGCCGCGCTCGCTCCGACCGCAAGATTTGGAATAAGTTGAGCCAAGAGTTTGCCAACGCCTTGGCTGATGGCGGCCGAATCCGACTTAGACGTCGTTGTTTGGGCCGTGAAGGAAGCGGCAGTCGACTCCGTGATGATCACGGTCAGAATGTCGCCCTCTTTGGCCGCAGTGCGGTCGTGAAGCGGATCTTGACCGCTGTCCAAGTTGGTCCAAAGAGAACCTGGATTGGATTCGTTCACCGGCTGCTGCCCGAAGGCCACTCCAGCCAATAGAAAAAGACCAACTAGTGTTGCCGCTTTCATAACCTCACCTCCACGGCGCCTGGGCCTGATACGACGCCTGTGTGGAACGTCCTCACCGGCGGGTTGCCAATCTGAACTTCAACCTGAATCGCCTGGCCCATTCTGCCTTGACTCCGTGCGATTCCCGAAACCTCAACCTGGGCATGACCGGCTATAAGGATCACCTTGACTGCTGAACCAGCCTGAACTGGGGGCACGTTATCCTTGAGATGCAGATGCACCGTGCGGGAGTTGAAACGCGCTCCACCGACGTAGATCGCAACCACGACGGAAGCGTTTCCAGTGTCTTCGCCGACCATCTGCTCTGCTTTGAGATCGAGCTTGCCGCTTGGAACCTCGAGGTCCGCGAAGCTGTCCGTGCTCTCCCATGTGCCGCTAAGCCCGCCTTTGGCAATCAGCGCCTGGATCGCGGTAACCACAAATTGCGTGTTGGGGATCATCTGGCCCTTTCGCCGTACCTCGGCGGACTCTGGGACCGATAGGTTCACTTGCTCAGGCAAAATGCCATTCATCCGGAGCCTGCCGAGCACTCTCGACCGGTCGATGACCCTTCTGACGCCGGTTGACGGGGTGTCGCCCAAATCGATCGTCGAGGCCTTCTCAACAAGGTTCGCATCTCCGTCGATCTGGGCAATCTGTCCAAGGAGAATGTGATCTCCCTCTACAACAGAGTGCTCCTGCACCGTGATCTGAAGCCCTGTGCCGGTGTTAACAACCTTGGTCGCGCCTTTTGACTTCGGAGCTTGGCCCTTGGTTAGGAATTGATTGGCTAGAGGCTCTGGAACCACAAAGGAGGCCGGTTGCGATTTGAGCGCAATTGGAGTGACCGTTACCTTGGGAGTGGCCACGTCAAATCCGGGAATGAGCCTTACGACGCCGAATGCGTCGTCGCCGGGATTCCCCAGCTTGGGCCGGTCGTCGGCGACGAGGACCACGTCCTCCGTCCGAAACGCCTCGGATGCGGGGAACAGGGCAAGCACGAGTTGCCCCGATTTGTTTCGTTTGCCCTGTACGGTTGTGTAGATATTCCCTTCCAAGTCCACCGCCAGATCGGCCGCATTCGAACCGATCTCGATCGAAGGCAACACGGGGTCGCCCGCCGAATCGGCCAAAGTGCCATTGGAAATTTGAAGAGCCGCTTCTTTTGCGTAGACCGCGCGTCCGTCGCGGATAAAGCGAAGGTAGCCTTCGCCGTCCACGCGAACTTTGAGAATTGGACCTGTAAATGCTGCTGCGATAAGTAAATGAATCATGATTGGTTACCTCGCTTAGGATGGCTTGAGGCTGTTTAAGTCGGAAAGCATGTCGTCGGCGGTCTGTACCGCCTTCGAGTTGATCTCATAGGCTCGCTGAGCCGTGATCATGCTCACCATTTCGGTGACGATGTTCACGTTGGAGCCTTCAACAAAACCTGATTGGACTTGGCCGGAGCCTGCGTCGCCTGCGTTCACGTCGGTGGCGTCGCCGCTCGCGCCTCCTGGCGCATAGAGGTTCTGGCCAACGCGGGTTAGGCCACCCGGATTCGGAAATAGTGTGAGCTTGATTTGGCCCAGCGTCTGCGGCTGGTTCTGTCCGGGAACCTGGCAGCTCACGATTCCGTTGGCGGAAACGGTGATCTGGGTGGCGCCGGCAGGAAAGGTGATGTTCGGTACGACGGGATAGCCGTCGGCGGTGACCATTTCGCCGTTAGCGTTTGTTTGAAAGGAGCCGTCTCTCGTGTAGGCAAAGTCGCCGTTTGGAAGCTCGACCTTGAAGAACCCTTCGCCGGCGATCGCCAGGTCCATCGAGTTGCCTGTCGACTGGAGCGGTCCGCTCGAAAAGTCCGAGGACGTCGATGCGAACTGGGTTCCCAAGCCGATCTGCATGGCGACAGGCTGAGAGACGGTGCCACCCCCCGAGGCGCCCGACATGCGATACGTCTGGTAGATCAAGTCTTGGAAATTGGCTCGCTGAGACTTGAATCCGTTCGTGTTGACGTTCGCGAGGTTGTTTGAAATTGTGTCCAGATTGAGCTGTTGGGCCGTCATTCCGGTCCCGGCAGTCGTTAATGATCGCAGCATGATTGGCGATGTCTCCTGTTCATAACAGTCAGGTTCTTCGCCTTCCTTGAGCGGAACCGGCGCGCAATCCGTCGCGCCGCGTGAAGCTTCCAGGGCCTAGGCCCGTGGTCCGGCTTTTTCTTCCTACCCTTGAAGGCTCGAAATGAGTCGTTGCGTCAGAGTATCGTGCTGTTGCATCGAGTTCTGCGCGAGTTCGAAGGAGCGATTCAGAGTGATCATTTGAATCATCGACTGAATCGGGTTGACGTTGGACGTTTCGATCGACCGTGCCGCGATGGGCGGGGCGATCGCTGTGGGAGTCGTGGAGGCGGAATAAAGGTTCTCGCCCAGTTTTTGAAATTGCCCGTCGTAAACGCCGAGCTTGCCCGCGACGACGCCGCTGGCGGAGATGGTTCCATCTTGGCCAACCTGGATCTCGCCCTGCGGGATTTGGAGTGGCCGGCCGTCGGTGTCAAGCACGAGATAACCCTGCTTGGTCACTAATTGGCGGCTGTCGTTCAAAGCGAAAGACCCATCCCGGGTGTAAGCGACGTTGGTTGGCGTTTGAACGGCGAAAGCGCCGGTTGGAGATTCGATGGCCATGTCGAGCGGGTTGCCCGTCGATTGGATCGCCCCCGGCGAAAAGTCGGTGTATTCGGTGGCCACACCCGCGCCGGTGCTCACGGATCCGATGTTGCGCCCCTCCGAAGAGAGCGCCTGGTCCATCGCCGTGCCAAAGGAAATACCATCCTGTTTGAACCCGTTAGTGGAGGCGTTGGCAAGGTTGTTTGAAACAACGTCCAGCAGTTGCTCTGCCGCTATCATTCCCGTCGCCGAACTGTAGATTCCACGGTTCATCTCACTATCAGTAATCGGCAGGCAATCTTGCCAGGATTAGGTTCTGAACCTTGCAATCGACTTCAGCTTTCGCCCCCTCGGGTTCGTTCTAAGGCAACTCTCAGCCAAATCGTCCCTGAATTCGAATGGACGGCGACCTTGCCCGAAGTGGGGCCTTTGTAGGGTGAAGGCGAGCTATAGCTGAACCAGGTGGTGAGATTTGCGTCTCATCAATGGGTCGCTCCGGTGTTAATATTTTGGTGTATGTTCCGCTAGATTCAGCAACTTATGTCAGAATTGGCCCGTTAGGGTCACTGGGGTTAATAGATTTGGCAATAGACACGAGCGATTTTAAGAACGGCATGCACATCTACCTTGATGGAGAGGTGTTTACCGTCGTTGAGTTTCAGCATGTAAAGCCTGGCAAAGGGGGCGCCTTTGTTCGCACGAAGCTGCGGAAGCTCAAGACGGGGGCGACGCTGGAACGCACATTTCGAGCGGGAGAGCGGGTTGAGCCCGCGTTTGTAGAGAAGACGCGCCTTCAATTTATCTATCGCCAAGGAAGCGATCTTGTGCTGATGGACATGGACACCTACGAGCAGGAGCCCGTTCCCGAGTCTACGATTGGCGATCAGGCCAAATACCTAAAGGACGATATGGAGATCACCGCGCTCGTGGCGGATGGGGAGGTCCTGGGCTACGAGATGCCCAACTTCGTGGAGTTGCAGGTCGTCGAGACGGACCCTGGGTACAAAGGCGACACCGTTAGCGGCAGCAGCACAAAGCCGGCAAAATTAGAGTCTGGCGCGACAATTCAAGTTCCCTTTCACATAAACGAGGGGGACCATGTTAAAGTAGATACAAGAACAGACGCCTATCTAGAAAGGGTGAAAAAGTAGGTGCAGGGGTAAGAAATGAGCAAGCCAGCCAACTTCGGCCCGTCATATGACGCGAGAGATACTCTAGGCGACATCCTCGACATTGTCGGGAAGATCGTCATGTATCTCGGCTTGATCGCCATGGTGTCTGGCGCCGGGTTCTTAACGTTTTATTACATCCATTTGACATCCCAGTTAAGCACGACGGTCGGCGTTTCGAATATCAACATGTTTTCGAAGGTCTTGATGTTCGGCGCGATAGGCGCCGGGCTGGCGACGATGTACCTCTATTGGGGAGAAGAGTTCCTGATTGCGACCCAAATCATCGTGGCGGGGCTGCTCTTCTTCGCCCCGATGTACTTACCTGTGGTAACTGGTATTTCCACGCCCGCGCAGCTTTCGCTTGTTGCAGCGGACCAGATCCAAAAAGGAGGCGTCGCGCTAGGTGTGATAGCACTCATAGGACTCCTCGGCGAAGTCGGTATGCGTATTCGGCTTCGACTCGTGGAAGGTGCGCGTTCCGAGCAGCTCAAATTTGGGCGCGGCGTCGTTGAAGAGAAGCACCAAAATAAGTTTCTAGGCAAATGCTGGCAGCTTCCCTTCTGCCGCAAGTTTGTTCGCGAGCGCTGTCCGATCTATCACGCTAAGCGAACCTGCTGGAAAGAAAGAGTTGGGTGCATGTGCGAAGAGGAAGTCATCTCAAACGCCATGCAGAGCAAGGCCATCCCGAAAGACGCGGTTGCCGCCGCTCGCTACATACCGGTGAACAACAAGATCACGGCCGCTCAGAAGAGGGCCCGCTGCAAGCAGTGCGTCATCTACAATGAGCACCTTAAGCACAAATACAAGCTGGCGCTTCCTCTTACCGTGGCAGCGTTCCTCGTTCTCTACGTGGTATTTCGAGGTCCCATGCTCGGCATGTCGGGCGCCGCGATCAGCCAGATCAATACGCAACTATCGGCTAACACGGGTGGTCAGGCTGCCATTCGCGAGGAGGGAGTCGTGATCTTCCGAGAGATCCTCGTAGATTGCATCATGTTTGTTGCCCTTGCCTACGTGCTGAAGCTCCTCGAGTTCTTCATCTTTAAGTTGAAGGTCTAATTGGCCGTAGTTGGCGTTCCCCTGCTGATCGACGGGTCCCACGGCGAAGGTGGGGCATCCCTGGTTCGCACTGCGCTGGCCATGGCCACCCTTACTCAGCAGCCAACCCGGCTGATCAATATCCGGTCGGAGGCGGCGCACAGGGGGCTTCGTAGCGAAGACTTGGCTATCCTCAAGGGATTTGCTCTAAGTTGCGCCGCAGAGGTTAATGGCGGCGAAATTGGCGAAAACAGCATCAGCTTCTTCCCCACACGGAGCCCACGAGGACTGAACGAGCACCTCGATGTTCCGGACGACGAAGACGGCCCTGGCCATGCGAACGCGCTCGTCGTTGCAAACGCACTCACGCCAATCCTTGCCCGAACGGGAGTTTTCAGCACGCTCAACTGCCGGGGTGAAACCTACGGCGCCAACGTTCTCACCCACGACTACTTTGCCAACGTCACCCTCTCCGCATTTAAGCGCATGGGATTGTACGCCTATGCCAGCATGGCCGCGGCAGGCTACGGAATAGGGTCTCGCGGCGAAGTGGGGGTTGAGATCGAGCCTAGCCATGTGGATGGCCTCCAATGGTCCGACCGAGGCAAACTGGTTGCCGTGCGCGCAATCGTCGCAACTTCCGAGTTGCCCGATTTGGTTGGGCAGAGAGGGGTGGCCCATCTGGCAAGGCTCGGCTATTACGCGAACCTTGGTGTCGACGCGGAAACCATTAAGGTCAAAAGCCGTTCCCCGGGGGCCTTCGTCACCGTTTGGGCCGAGTTCGAGCGCGGTTTTGGCGGGGCGACGGCGCTTGGCGCCCGCGGAGTTCGAATGGAATCGGTCGTTCAAGGCGCGTTCCAAACCTTTCTGGATTGGTATCAAACCGATGCCACCGTCGATCCCTTCCTGGCCGATCAGTTGCTTCTGCCTGCAGTTCTCGCGGAAGGCGAAACGACGTTCAAGGTGTCCAAATTAACCCAGCGCTTTCTGACCATCGTGTGGGTGATCAAGCAGTTTCTACCGATCCATATCACGATCAAGGGCCAAGAGGGAGGACCTGGCCTGGTCACGGTCCGGCGTTGAGGCGGACTAGCCGCCGGATTTCTGAGGGCTGGCCGCCGCGTCGACGAATACTCCGTGTCCCTGGGTAAGATTCCGGGCCACGCCGTGTGGCTTGGCTTCGATCAAAACGACGTCGAACGCGCCGGGCTGCCCCGTGGGCGCAATGCCGATGATCGAGCTCGAGTCTGGCGCCCACGACAGATGGCTTACGTTACCCGCGATGATGGGAAAACCGTCCTTGGCGGCATTAGTTCTGACCGGCATTCCAATCAGAGCCTTAGCCTCGAATCCCTGCGGTCCCATATTTCCGAATGGAACGGCCACTAGCTTTTCGTCAGGCGAGATCGAGGGATCTCCAAAAACCATTGTGGGTTTATCGCTCACCACCATCGGGCCAGAGGTTGGAGCCGTACCTGGCGCGGGTTTCAGGTTCTCAGAGTCCATGATCTGGACCACGCTATAGATCGGTGGCACGAGTTTGCCGTTCTTGATGAAAGGGCGCTTTTGGTCGTCGGAGAACCAGTCTGGGACTTCCCACCCTTGGGCAGAGTAAACGATCCGCCCCGAAATCGGGCACACGTCTAAGCCGATATGCTTTGCCATTACAATGCCCTGCGGAGGCGCCTTGGGATTGGTCATATCTTGGATGACCAGAGATTGGTCACCGGGTTCGCGGTCCATCACGGCGACGATGTAGTGCTTGTTCTTCGTCCACATCGCTTTGGCAAAACTCGTTCCCAAGGCGGCAAAGCGCTCCATCGAGCTCTGGGCCCCAACCTCGCCCCCGCCACCCATGTTGCTCGAGTTGTTCGGCGGAAGCAACTGCTTCTGCTCGCCCGTATTCGCGTCGATCTCCACCACCGTTCCGCCCGAGATCATCAGCGCCTTGGCATCGTCCTTACCCTTCTCGACCCCCGGCGCAGCGAAGCTCAGGAAGCCCTTCGGCCGCTTGTCGGTAGTTCGGCGCTCAACGAGGCCCGAGTCTGGGTTCCAACGGTATAGGTGAGGCTGCTGCTGGTATCGATCGCTTTCGAAGAACAACCGGCCGCCATCGGGCCTCCACGTGGGATTCTGGTCGGCCGCGCCCTTTACGTAATCCGGGGAGGGAACGATGGATCCGTCAGGCTTGATGATCACCAGTTCATACCCGTCGCCGGTCGTCTGTAACGCAGCGATCTCCCCAAAGGTTTTCGCTGGGCCGGCCAGCATATCCGGATCGGAGTGCTTGCTTAGCAGCCAATAGGCGCCATACGCGACTACGACGAGAATCACCATGAAGGTGATCGAACGTTGGATGAGCTTGCGATTGATCTTGGCGATACTAGGTTTCGTTTCTGACAAGGCTTTCTCCGTTGCGCAAGCGGTGGCCGTTAAAGAAATCTCGACCAGGCGTCTTGCCCTTTCCTTCCAGCTGCACTTCGAGCAGTTCGAGGCTGCCGCCCTTGAATGCAACCAGATTTGGCAGGCGAACCGTTCCAGACTCGCCCTCTTGTTCTGAGAGACGAACGCGGGACAGCCTTAATCTTCCAAAACGAGTCATGAAGTAGGCGCCTGGCGAAGGGGTAAACGCCCTGAACCGCGCATACTCGCCGAGGGCCGGGCGATCAAAGGCCAATTCGGCCTCCTCCTTGGAGACCTTCGGCGCGAGAGTCGCCAACGCTTCGTTCTGTTTCACACGCGGATAGGTCCCCGCGATAAGCCGGGCTATCCAGTCCGATGCTTGTTCCGCCGCGATCGACCCAAGCCGGTCTTGAAGCTCGCCGTAGGTTTCGTCGGGGCCGATGGGAGTGGTTCGAATCTCAATGACGTCCCCCGTATCCATGCCCTTTTCCATTTGGATCATGGTGACGCCGGTTTCCCCCTCGCCATCCAGAATGGAACGTTGAATAGGCGCTGCGCCGCGGTATTTGGGCAAGATGGAACCGTGAAAGTTGATCCCGCCATGTGTTGCTACGTTGAGAAGGCGCTCCGAGAGGATCTGGCCATAAGACGCGACGAGTAACACATCGGGGCTTTCCGACTCGACGCGCTCGATAAACTCGGGCGCCCGGCTCTTCTCGGGCGTCTCAACGGGCAAGCCCATCTCCAGGGCCATATGCTTCACCGGCGAAGCCTGCATCTTCATGCCCCGGCCCTTTGGCCGGTCAGGTTGGGTTACAACCAGCGAAACGGATCGGCCGATGGATTGCAGAATGGGTACCGCGAACTCGCCGGTCCCGAAGAACACGGCGCTCACTCGGCTCGGTTCGGCTCCCCGTCGGGATGCGCCCAGTGGAGCGTGGTCAAATCCACGATGTCGGTGAACAGGACGCCGTCGAGATGGTCGATTTCGTGCTGAGCGACCCGCGCGTGCATGCCCTCGAGCTCATAGGTGAGCTCGCGCCCCCTTCGATCCTCCGCCTCTACGACCACGTAGGCCGCCCTTATGACTTCCCCGTATAGGCCCGGAATGCTCAGGCACCCCTCTACTCCCACTTCTTCTCCGTCCTTTTTTACAATTCTGGGGTTGATGAGGGCGGTTGGCTTCATATCCATCGGGGCGATAACGCATAGGCGCTGTAGGGCGCCAACCTGAGGAGCGGCAAGGCCGACGCCGTTCGCCTGCTTCATGAACCGGATCATGTCGTCGATGAGGGCCTGGGTCTTCTTGTTCAGCTTGACCGGGGCCAAGACCTTTTGGCGCAGAACCGGATTCGGAACCTTGAGGATCTCGCGGTTCTTGTCAGGGGCGTAGAGGTATTCGAATTCGTCTGGGACGACGATTTCCATCTCGGCAATTATGGCAGGCATTAATTACGTCGTGGGCCACTGGTTTATCATTGCGCCAGTTCGAGGACGCGATCGAAGCCCAAGAGGTCGCGGTGAACCGCTTTCAGTATCCACTTTTGAGATTCAAACAAAGCGGCCGCTTCTTCCGCCTGCCTGTCTCCTACTTCCGCGAACAGCTTGCCGCCTTCTGTTAGGTGGTCCTTCGCCTCGGTGGCGAGGCGTCTGTAAAAATCGAGGCCGGCATTGCCGGCAAACAGGGCAAGCGGGGGTTCGTAATCTCGCACCTCGGCGGGAAGGGCGTCCGATTCAGCCACATAAGGTGGGTTTGTAACGATCAGGTCAAACCGGCGGCCGAAAAGGGACTCGAAGCCGTCGCTCTCGACCAGTTCGACATCCGCCTCGAGCGTCAGGGCATTTTCGCGTGCAACTTCCAAAGCGTCACGCGAAACGTCGGCAAGCACCACTTTAAGGCGCGGCGCCTCCAACTTCAACGTGACGCCGATGCAGCCTGAACCGGCGCCGAGATCGAGCACGTCTCTCGCCGAGCTTTTTTGAGCCGAGTTGAGGCATGCGTCGACAAGCGTCTCGGTTTCTGGTCTCGGGATGAGCACGCAGGAAGAAACCCGAAACTCTCTTCCATAAAACTCTCGATGCCCTAAGATGTAGGCGAGGGGCTCGCCGCTCAGTCGGCGTTGGAGCAGGACCTCAGCCTCGTGGGGTACGTCCCATTCGGGGTGGGCGAGAAGCTCGCTACGGCTCATGCCGCACGTATGCGCGGCAAGAACCTGGGATTCCAAGTTTGCCGATTCGATGCCGGCGGTGCGCAACCGCTCGGCCGCCTGCTGAAGCCATTCGGAGAATAGCACTCCAGGACATGATGACACGCGATGGATGCGCCAAGCCTATAGTCTTCTCTGGTCAACAAAAATACGTCATTGGACCGCATAGGGTGCCCTTCAAGCTCCTCACGCGTGACCGAAGATTCTCTTACCACCCATCAAAGGGGTTACGAAACGGAGATCCTTAGAGTCCCTACCTCCACATAAGGGTGATTCTTTGTGTGGTGGTGTACTGCACCTGTGTCCCGCTTGAATCCGTGGAAGTCGCGGTGATGTAATAAATGCCCTGAGATCCCGTGTTAACCGCACTTAGAAACGCGATTTTGGTTCCATCTGGGCTCCAAGTGGGTTCCACGTCGCCGAGGCCCGCCGATCGTTTCGTCGCTGCGCCGCCCGCGACCGGCACCGTATAGATTGCAGGGTTCGCCAAACTCGTTCCCAGCATTGAACAGGCTAGCGTCGTTCCCGCCGGATTGAAAGCAAGGTCCATGATTTTCGAACCGGCTAAAGTGATGCTCCTTATGGGCGAGCCCGTGGAGCTGATAATATGAATGACATCGTTGTCGGCGTACGCGATTTGTGTATTTTGAAGGTTAAAGACCGGGCCGCCGGTGGACCCGCCGGACGCAAGGATTTGCTGGCCAGTGCCGTCCGCGTTCATGCGGATAACATGCCAGACGCTCCCCTCATACAACGATAGAAGCACTGTACTGCCATCTGCGGAACTGCTGAAGCCGTTCCCGTTTTGAAGGGCGAGTGCAGTGATTTTGGTCGGATTGCTTCCGTCGATAGAGGTTGCCAGGATGTCGCCCCCACTTGGACTCGAGGTATAGAAATAGATTCCGTTTTCGGAAGAGTTGTAATATTCGGCACCACCGTAAAAAATATCGATCGGAGGAACGTTCTGAACCTGTCTGTAGTTCGAGCCATCAGGGCTAACTTTGATCAGGTTTTTTTGGTCCCAGCCCAGACCGTAGGTGATCTGATTTTCCGGCGGAATCGCAGATGCGGAGGTCGCAAACACGCCATAGGTGCCAGTCGCGCTTAGTGGCCCGGTTACGACGTGGGTTACGCTATCATCCGTGCTTCCTGCTACGAGGGACCATTCGTGATTCAGCACCCGGTAAAGGTGAAGCTCACTTTCCGTATATCCGGTTGGAACGTTGCGCGGGTTGTACTGGATGCTCACCGTGCTCGCCTTGGAAGGCTTTAGTCCCGGAGGGCCGACCGCGTAGGTGGACCCCATCACCATATAGGGCGAAGTCACCGTCATCCAGTTCGGAATCCAGGTAAGCAAGGTACCGTTCGGAATTGAATCGGCGGGTAGATCGAACCCAACCGGATCGGCCGCGCTGGAATACGTCGACGACGAATTTATGACGGCATGCCCGCCCAGATATATTTGAGCTCTTGCGAATGAAGCGACCACGACAAGTAAGGCGGCCGACGACAACCTTTGGAACGAGACTTTGAGCAAGGATTCACCCCATAGTAATGTTTCCTATTATAGACCAGGTTGGCTCGTGTCGTACAAAAACAGAAACGCGCCCCGCCTTTCGACGGGGCAGCGTTGGACCAGTTGGGAGAAGAATCGTTTTAGGAGCCTTTTCGGCGGCGCAGAAAAGTCGGTATGTCGAGGTCGATATCGTCCAGTTCGACCGGGGCCGCGGCGGGCGCTTGGGGCGGCGCGGAGGGCTCCAATTCGGGGACGATGAACTCCTCCTGGTTGATTGGCGCTTTATAAAAGACGCCCGAATCCACCGGCGGAAGCGTGGCAGAGGCATCCATCCCTGCGGCGAGCAAGGTGATTTGAACCTCGCCGTTCGGGCTTTCTCGCATTACATGTCCCATGATGATATCGGCATCGGCAGGATCTGCAAACTGCAAGATGTATGCCATCGCGTCGTGCGCCTCGCCAATACTGAAATCCATGCCGGCGGTAATGTTGATCAGAAGCCGTTTCGCGCCCTTGATGCTGGTCTCGAGAAGGGGACTTTGCGCCGCCGCTTCGGCTGCCATTCGGGCTCTTCCCTCGCCCTCGCCACGCCCCAGGCCCATGAGGGCTGCGCCGGCATTGGTCATCACGCTTCGCACGTCGGCGAAGTCGACGTTGATCATGCCGGGCAGGAGGATGATGTCGCTGATACCTTGGACGCCTTGCCTCAGCACATCGTCCGCGGCAAGAAAGGCCTGCTGCATGGTGGCGCGCCTTTCCACCACGTCGACGAGCTTGTCGTTCGGCACTGTCACCAGCGTATCCACGTGCTTCTTAAGCCTAGCCGCGCCTTCTTCCGCCATTCTGCGGCGACGAGGCCCTTCGAATAGAAACGGTTTGGTAACGACGCCGATAGTGAGGATGCCCATCCGCCGCGCCATTTCGGCGACGATCGGGGCCGCCCCGGTTCCGGTGCCGCCGCCCATTCCGGCAGTGATGAACACCATGTCGGCGCCGTCGAGTTCGGACATCAGGAGGTCCTGGCTTTCAAGCGCAGCCGCTTCTCCAACGGCAGGGTCTCCGCCGGCGCCAAGGCCGCGCGTCGCCACCCCACCGATTTGAATCTTTGTGGGCGCGAGCGAAAGGCCAAGGGCCTGCGCGTCCGCGTTCACAGCTACGAAATTGACACCGGCGACACCGGCCTCGATCATTCGGTTGACCGCATTGCTGCCGCCCCCTCCCACACCGAAGACCTTAATTGTCGCCTGATTTCCGAACAAGGTATCTGGCCGCATTGAATGGATTGGTCCGCCCCACCGAAAGAAAGTCGTCCTCGCGACAATCGTCAAATAGACGGAGTTCGGAGGGCGAAAGAAGCCAGAGAAAGCGAAATGTCAGGGTGTCATTTTGTGCGCGAGGCTCAGCTTTTTTGGAACCGCAGAGGACACAGAAACCGCAGAACGAATGCCAGCGGGGCTGCGCGGGTGCTTAAGCCCATGCAGACGCTTTATGCGCGTGGGTCGGTTGTCCGGCATTCCTTAACCGCGAACGCCAGTTCGAAGTAGCTGACCCTATAATAACATCATGCCCAACGTGAAAGCGAAGGCGGCGGTATTTATCCTAACCGTGCTGGGCATTGCGGGGTGCGGCCCGCCGCCCGAAACAGGCTCGATTCTGCTTCGCCTCCACCCAAAGCTAAACGAGCCGTATGTTTACTCGCTCGATCTCAGATCGTGGAGCGGCGCAGACCGGAAGACTGTAATCGACGCAAAGGGCAAGCTCGCCATCACCTTTCATGCTCACGACGCGAACGGTTGGAGCGCCCACCTGAACGTCACCGGCCTAACAAGCACGGTCGATGACCCACAATCAAAGGCTCTTACTCATGGCGCCGACGCGGAGATCGAGGTGGACGACTTTGGCCGAACGCTGAAGTTCGAGCCGGACGGGAACCCGATTATCGCCCTGATCCGCCTAGCGCCCACGTTCGAGGGGTTGACCTTCCCCAGGGATCCCGTTCACTACCGGTTCTCGTGGCCGTCAAAATGCAATCTTCTGGACTCCTACCCGGAGTTGCGGACCGTTTCCGGGTTGGCGGATACGAGCATGGCGCTGAACTGCTTCGTCGAGCGAATGAACTACAAAACGGTGACGGTCGACTCGACCCTCCTCAAAATCCGAGGCCTGGCGCCAAGCGGCATTGGAAGGGTCGGGGTCGCCGAAGACGACCACCTGTACCTCGACTCCAGCGATGGGATGCCGCTGATCCTAACCCGGCGAACCCGCCTCAGCGTATCCGGCGCGGGGAGTTCCAGGACCGAGACGCTGTGTACCTTGACGAGGGAATCGCCATAATGCGATTACAACCAACATGCTCAAACTAACTTACATCGGCCTTCTTCTGCTTCAAGCACTCGCTCAGACGCACGCGGGGCCGGGTGTAGTTCGACTGAACCCTCAGCTCAACACGATTTTTGCGTATCAGATGGACATGAACATGGCGATGACGGGGGCGCCCGGCGCGGATAAATCGATCGATATGAACGTCACCCAGTCGTGGAAGTTCACGAAGAAGACGGACAAGGGATTTCACGCCATCTTCAAGATGGAGGACGTTTCTGGGAGCGCTGAGTTGGGCGATGCCCTTAGTAAGCTGAAGGGAACCTCAGAGGATGTGGAGATCGATAGCCGGGGCAAGGTTCTTTCGGCAAAATCCAGTTCGGGCGATCAAGCCGCCCAGATTATGGGCAGCTTAACCGGCTTGAACACGGGATTCATGGGCGTGCTGCTCCCGGAGGCAGCGCCCCAGGAGGGGCTTTCTTGGACCGAGGATATGAACCTTGCCGATGCGGTCTTTAGCGGCTCGGACTCTCACATTAAAGTCAACTACCGGATTTCCAAGATCGAAGACCACTATATGTGGGTGGAATCGACCGCGGATAAAACGCTGACCTTGAACCCGGAAGGCGGGCCCGGAATGACCCTTGGCATGAGCATCGAAACCTATACGAAGGTGAATATGCTGGACGGGATGGTCGAGCACGAAAAACTTAAGACCAAGACCAAGATGATGGGAACGCCGATGGGAGACGTCGAGATGAATTTAACGGGAACGATCAGCCTTAAGTCGTCCAAGTAGGGCATCAGAGGTTTTATAATGGCCTTGTGGGCAAGGAACTTTCGGTATCTGGCCTGTTACCGCTTCTCCTCGGAGTTGCATGCGGCCAAGGAAGCTCTCGTGCATTGGGCGATCTTCGTCTAGAGCCGGGGCTAAACAAGTCATACACATACGTTGTTCAAACTACCGAGCCTGGGTCCCCAATTCACCGCTTTCAATGCAGGATCGTGCAATCCGTCACCTTTCGCTCGAAGAGTTCGAAGGGTTTCGAGGCGTCCACCAAAACCCTGGATATCGAGGGCGTCGACCTTCCAAGGGGTATGTTGTCTGCCAGGGGCATGGTTATCCCGATGGATTTGGACCCTCACGGCGCTATTGAGAAGCCGGCAGGAAGGGCGCTGGGCTTTTGGGTGGCCAGCTTGGGACCGGGCATATTTGGCGCCGTTCTGCCGAAGGGGCCGATCCACGAGGGCATGTCCTGGTCGACTCCGATTGATCTTCGAGACATCAATGGCGCTCATCAACTCCTGGACCTGCGGCTGTTTTCTGGAAGCCTGAAATCGGACGAAAATTTGGACTCTCGTGCCAAGCTGAATTGCCGAGTTATACGAATTGCGCAAGGTGCGGTCACCATAGAGAGCAGCTTGGACAAAACGCTCAAGATCGCCATGCACGCCCACAATCCGAATCCCAGCGTACACATGCCGATGGAAATTTTGGCGACCTTGAGTGCACAGATGACCGGTCGAACTGTAATAAGCGCGGCGGACGGAATGCTAATGGAGGCCGACAGTACGGTCAGAACCAACTGGGGAAATAGAGTTTTCAACTTCGAGACGAGAATCCGGAGACAACGCTGAGAGGTTCCGACGGAAGCTCATGCGGCGCCGTACAGCGCCGGGCTTCCGTGAACAGTTCCAAGCCGTTACGATCGTCGTCTTGAGTTGCCTGTGTAGCCTTGGCTTTAGTTTAATCTCACAACCGAATATTCCGCGAGGTCGCGGAGGATGGAGACTTCGAACAAGTCCGGCCTTAAATGCGACAGGCCCTCATGCAACATAGCCCGCGCGGCCTTTGCGGCGCCTTCGACGCCGTGAAGGGCCGGGTAGGTCGCCTTTTTGCGCTCGCGGTCGCTGCCCGCCGCCTTGCCCAGTTGCTCCGGAGTCGACGTTTCGTTCAGAAGGTCGTCCACGATTTGGAAAGCCAGGCCGATCTTGGCGCCGAACTTCTTCAGCAGTTCAACCTGCTCGTCAGAGCCGCCGCCCAACAAGCCGCCAATTTCGCAGGTCGCCGCGATCAGGGCGCCTGTTTTGCGCATATGAATGGCGTCGAGGTCGGATTCCGAAACCACACGCCCTTCGGCAAGGACGTCCATCACTTCGCCGCCAACCAGGCCATCGGATCCGGTCGCCTTTGAAAGGCTTTGAACCGCGCGCACGACCTTTACGGGCGAAGCATCGACGAACGAAAGGACCTCAAACGCGAGCGAAAAGAGGGCATCTCCCGCAAGCAGAGCGAGCGCCTCGCCGTATTTCACGTGGCAGGTGGGCATGCCCCGGCGCAAATCGTCGTCGTCGATGGCGGGCAGATCGTCGTGGATAAGGGAGAAGCAGTGGACCATTTCTACCGCGCAGGCCGCGTCAAGGACGGCGCCTGGCACAAGGGCGCACCCCACGGCCTGGGCCGATGCCATGCAAAGGGCAGGGCGAAGCCGTTTTCCAGGGGCCAGGCACGAGTACCTCATCGCGGCGTGAAGCTCGCTAGGCGCGGCATTATCGCTGGGAAGCAGTTCGGCAAGCCGTTCGTCTACGCTTCGCGCGTAGGTATTAAGTCGGGTTTCGACTCGCACCGGCGGAAAGTGTACCAGCGACATGCTGAACCTATTGGTAAACTCAACAGCTTATGGCCACGATTCGACCCTTTTCAGGCCTGCGCTACACCGACAAAGCGGGTGAACTGGGCCAACTTGTCGCCCCTCCTTACGACGTCCTTTCCTCGAAGGAGCGCGACGAATACGCGGCCAAGAACCCTCACAACATCGTTCATTTGACCTTGCCTGAGCAGCGGGGAGACGACCGCAGCAAGTTTGTCAAATACGCCCGCAGCGCGGCCGACCTTGCCGAGTGGAGACGTTCGGGCGCGCTTGCGGCAGACGCGAAGCCCGCGTTCTACCGGTACAGGCAAACATTCAAGATCCCGGGCGAGCCGACGGATTACACGCGGGTCGCATTCATCGCCCTTATCAGGGTCGAGCCTTACGAAAACGGGGTGGTGCTTCCGCACGAGCAGACTTTTCCGAAGCATAAAGAGGACCGGCTACGGATTCTTGAGGCGACGCGTTCCCATCTCGAATGCATTTTCGGGCTCTTTGAGGACCCGGGCGGCGCGGTGCTCAGCGAAATCGTCAGCGCCCCTGAAACGTCCTCGGTCGAAGTCACGACCGAAGACGGCGTGCATCATGTTCTGGAACTGATCCAAGACGAGAAGCGAGTTTCCAAGCTGGCCGCGAACTTAAAAGACAAAAAAGTGTGGATCGCCGACGGCCATCACCGCTATGAGACGGCGCTCACTTTTCGCGCCTCGCTCGGCGAGAAGCCGGGACCAGTGGCGGAGGACTTCATGATGATGGCGCTGAGCAGCATGTCCGACCCGGGACTTGTTCTGCTGCCCACGCACCGAATCGTGAAGACCCTGCCGGTTGCGGAGCACCTCCTGGAGAATCTCTTTCAGAAGTATTTCAACGTTCGGAAAATAGGAAACGCGTCCCTGATGCGCGAGCTGGAAGACCTGAACTCGCCTGACGAGCGGGCCTTTGCCGTTGCGCTGCCCAGCGGAGGTGGGTTCCTGCTCACGCTCGAAAAGCCTGAAGACGCGCTCAAGTGGATCGACGGCCCCGGCAGCGACCAGCTAAAGCTGCTGGACGTATCGATCCTTCACGAACTCATCTTTGGCAAGATTCTCGACCTTCACGGCCTTGACTTCTTTAGCTATACGCGGGACCCGGATGAGGCGCTCGACGCAGTCAAGCATGGCGCCGCGGCGGCATTTCTCATGAACCCGCCCACGGTCGACGAAATGCGGCTGATCGCTCTTGGGGGGGAGAAGATGCCCCAAAAGAGCACGTTCTACTATCCCAAAATATTAAGCGGCCTCGTGCTGTGGTCGCTCAACGACTTCACACCATGACCATTCGACTGCTGGGGACGGGCGCCGCCGAAGGCATTCCCGCCTTTTACTCAAACAGCGAGGTCAGTTGCTACGCCCGAAAACACGGCGGAAAAGACGTTCGCACGCGGTGCGGGGCACTCGTCGACGGCACCATGAAGATCGATCTTCCGCCCGATACGTTGCACCACATCCAGCGCGACAAGTTGGACGCCACAGACTGGACGGCGATGCTCTTCACCCACAGCGACGACGACCACTTCGCTCCCGAAGAGCTCCAATACTGCCTCTATCCGTTCACGGAGATGGACTTCCTGACGTTCACCATCTACGGGAACGACGCGATCGTTCCCCGTCTGCATGCCATGTATCCGAACTGGCCGATGGACATCGTGCAGACCAAAAGCTTCGAACCCTTCCACCACGAGCACTACACAATCACCCCGATCCACGCGAACCATAAGCTCGAGGAGGACGCCCAAAACCTGATCCTTCAGCGCGACGGCAAGGCGCTGCTTTACGCGACGGACACGGGGGTTTGGTTCGAACCGACATGGGAGTTTCTACAGGGCTTTAAGCTGGACGCTTTGGTGATCGAGTGTACGGAAGGGTTGCACTGCACCGACTTCGAAGGCCACTTGGATGTTGAATCCATGCTCGAGGTTTTGGGTCGGCTCCACAAGCAGGGAACCTTAGATTCGAGTTCGATAGTGTGTACGACGCACCACAGCCACAACGGCGAAGCAACCCACGCACAGCTTGAAACCGTTTTGAAACCACATAACGTCGAAGTTGGTTTCGATGGGAAAGAGATCGTAGTTTAGGTGCAACCGGGCTCACGCCTTTTGGAGTGCGCGGGCTTGGAGGCTGTTGCATTGACCGAGTTTGTCACTCGATCGAATTGGATGCCGCCTGGTTTGAGTGCGACGTGACGGCTCAGGGCGCGTCGGGATTGGGCAGAGCTCGCCTGTGAAGTCAATTTAG
>Ga0265338_10000498_pt1 | contig 70066 bp, 64 predicted proteins | sample 42126metaG_FD_193579 | JGI IMG/M metagenome (GOLD analysis project Ga0265338, IMG submission 193579) | Rhizosphere microbial communities from Carex aquatilis grown in University of Washington, Seatle, WA, United States - 4-21-26 metaG | ecosystem: Host-associated > Plants > Roots > Rhizosphere...
AGCCAGTAACTGCTCGCGCTGCTCAAGGCGGGCCTGTCGATCGTCGAGGGGCTCGAGGCGCTGGTCGAACGCGAGGGCAGCGCGCGGCTGCGCGGCGTGCTCGAACGCCTGCTCGCGGGGCTACGCGAAGGCAAGCGCTTATCGAGTCTGCTCGGCGAGCAGACCGATGTGTTTCCGCCGCTTTACGTCGGCATCGTGCGCGCGGCCGAGGGCACGAGCGACCTGCCACGTGCGCTGCAACGCTACGTCGACTACCAGGAGCGCGTCGACACGGTGCGCAACAAGCTCGTCAGCGCGGCGATCTATCCGAGCATCCTGCTGGTGGTCGGTGGCGGCGTGTCGGCGTTCTTGATCACCTACGTGGTGCCGCGCTTCGCGACCATCTATGAGGACACCGGCCGCGCGTTGCCCTGGATGTCGCAGATGCTGCTCGACTGGGGCAGGTTCGCGGCGGCTCACGGGCTGCCGATGGTGCTCGCCACGCTCGGCACCGTCACCGCGCTGTTCATGGGCGTGCGCGCGGCGATCGCGCGGGTCGGTCTCGTCAGCCTGCTCGGCCGGATTCCGCTGCTCGGGCGGCATTTGCGGATTTATCAGTTATCGAGACTGTATCTGACGCTCGGCATGCTGCTCGAGGGCGGCATTCCGATCGTCGCCGCGATGGAGACGGCTTGCGGCACGCTCTCGCCGTCAATGCGCGACGGGTTGCTGCAGGCGCGCGCCTCGGTAACGTCGGGCGAGTCGCTGTCCGCCGCGTTCCTCGCGCAGGACCTGACCACGCCGATCTCGCTGCGCATGCTACGCGTGGGCGAGCGCTCGGGCGAACTCGGGGCGATGCTGACCCAGTCGGCCGCGTTTTACGACGGCGAGATCAGCCGCTGGATCGACCGCTTCACGCGGATGTTCGAGCCGCTGCTGATGTCCGCGATCGGCGTCGTGTTCGGCACGATCGTCGTCCTGCTCTACATGCCTATTTTCGATCTCGCGGGAAGCCTGTGATGACCATGCGAGATACACACACTGCGCTGTTCGACGCCGATCTGCTGGTTCGCGCGCGCGCGGCCGCGCTCGCCACACAGCGCCATCTCATCGAAGAGCTGCAGGCATTGACGGGCGCCGAGCCGATCGAACTGCTGCGCGTGCTCGCGGCGCAGCTCGCGATGCCGGTCATCGAGACGGCCGGCATGCTCGCGCTTGCGCCGGCGTTCGACCGCGTGCCGCTGCCGCGCGCGATGCAGCGCCGCTGCGCATTGCTGCGCGACGCGCACGGTGCGCTGGTCGGTGTCGTCACGAGCCCCTTCGATCTCGACCTGCAGACCTGGCTCGCGTCGCAGGCCGGCGCCGCCGTCGAGATGCGGCTCGCGCTGCTCGGCGATCTGCTCGCGTATCACGCGCGTATGGAGGAATCGGCGCGCGCGGTCGACAGCCTCGTGTCCGTCGACGACGGCATGCAGGTGGACGGGCGCGCGGCGCAGGTCCTGTCGTTCCAGACCGTCAACGAAGTGGCGAGCCCGGCCGTCAAGCTCGTGAACTCGACACTCTACGATGCGCTGAAGGCCGGCGCATCCGACATCCACCTGGAAAGCACGTCGACCGGGCTCGCGCTGAAGTATCGTTTCGACGGCGTGCTCGACGCGGCCGCGACGATCCAGGGCGTCGAGGCGGCGGAGCAGGTGATCTCGCGGCTCAAGGTGCTCGCCGAACTTGATATCGCCGAGCGGCGCGTGCCGCAGGACGGCAGCTTCCGGGTTGCTGCGGGCGGCCGCGACATCGACCTGCGCGTCTCGATCATGCCGAGCATTCACGGCGAGGATGCCGTGATCCGGATTCTCGACAAGCGCGCGATGATCGAGGCATACGGCTCGCTGACGCTCGAGGCGCTCGGCTACGACAGCGACTCGCTGGTTGCGCTGCGCGCGCTGGCCGAGGAACCGTACGGGATGCTGCTCGTGACCGGTCCGACCGGCTCGGGCAAGACCACCACGCTCTACGCGGCGCTGACCGAGATCCACAACGGGCGCGACAAGATCATCACAATCGAGGACCCGGTCGAATATCAACTGCCCGGAATCCTGCAGATCCCCGTCAACGAGAAGAAGGGGCTGACCTTTGCGCGGGGGCTGCGCTCGATCCTGCGGCACGATCCGGACAAGATCATGGTCGGCGAAATCCGCGACCGCGAGACCGCCGAGATCGCGGTGCAGTCGGCGCTGACGGGCCACCTCGTGTTGACTACCGTCCACGCGAACAACGTGTTCGACGTGTTTGGCCGCTTCAGCCACATGGGCATCGATCCCTACGCATTCGTGTCGGCGCTGAACGGGATCTGGGCGCAGCGGCTGCTGCGCATGAACTGTCCGCGCTGCGCGGTGCCCTATACGCCGACCGACGCCGAGCTCGCGCGGCTGGGCCTGACGCGCGAAGGCGTCGCCGACTACGCCTTCCGGCAGGGCACCGGTTGCGGCGATTGCCGCGGCACCGGTTATCGCGGTCGGCGCGCGATCGCCGAAATCCTGATTCTCGATGACGAGATCCGCGATCTGGTCGTCGAGAAGCAGCCGATCCGCGTGATCAAGGAAGTGGCGCGGCGCAACGGCACGCGGCAGTTGCGCGAGGTCGCGCTCGGCCTCGTGAAGCGCGGCGAGACGACGCTGGCCGAAGTGAAGCGGGTGACACTCAATGCTTGAACGCTGGCTGAAACGGTACACTCGGCGCGGCGACTGCCGGCTCGCGCTGTCGCGCGGCACGCTGAGGGCGCGGCGCGTCGGTGCGTCGCGTAAGGTGCCGGCGCTGTTTGTCGAACGTCCGCTGCCGGCAGGCGCCGAGGCGTCGCCGGAGACGCTCGCCGCGCTGATCGCCGCGGTGCTCGACGAGTCGGGCTGCAGCGGGCTGCCGGTGCATGTAATGTTTGCCGACGAGCTGGTGCGTTATTTTGTCGTCACGCCGGCCGACAACAGCGTGCAGATGCAGGACCTGCGCGCGGCTGCCGGCGGGCGCTTCCAGTCGCTCTATGGTGACGATCCTGCGGGCTGGCAGCTCGTTGCCGACTGGCAGGCCACCGAGCCGTTCCTCGCCTGCGCCGTGTCGCGGCGCTGGTCGGACGCGTTGCAGCGGGCCGTCGCGCTCGGGCGCGGCTGCGTCGTGTCGGCAATGCCTGAATTCGTCGCCGCATGGAACCGCTCGCGCCGCGAGCTCGGCGCCGACACCTGGCTCGCGACGCGCGGCGAGCACGCCCTCACGCTAGGCCTGATCGCGGCGACGTCGCGCCCACGCGTGGCGGCGGTGCGCACGCTCGCGCTGCCTGACCCCGTGCCGTCGATCGCGTGGCTGCGCGAACAGGTCGCGCGCGCGGCGCTGTTCGATAACCTGCCCGCGCCATCTGCGCTGCTGCTGCACGGCCCGCGCTGTGACGTGTGGCTGCCGGCCGCGACCGACTTTTCCGATCCGGGGATGACCGTGCGCTGGGGCGAATCCGGCGATCGTACGACGCCCGGCGCGAACGGCGCCGCCGCGGGGCCGGTCGAGCCGCTCGCATGGAGCGGTCCGACGCAATGAGACGCCTGCCCATCGATCTTGCGCCGTTCAGTGTGCGGCGCGAGTGGTACCGGATTCGTCCGTGCGCGCGGGTGCTCGCGCTGGCCGGTCTGTTGCTGTGCGGCGTCGCTGCGTTCCGCGCACAGACGCTGATCGTGCGCCTGCAGACACTCGACGGCGAATCGGCGCGGATCGTCGAACGCAACGAGCGAGCCGCGCATGCGTCGCAGCGCTTGTATAGCGAGCCGATCGACGTGAAGCAGGCCGCAGCCGTCAATCTCGCGGTCGCACGGCTGAACCTGCCGTGGGACAACCTGCTCGACGCCATCGAGGCCGCGACGCCGGCGCAGATCGCGCTGATGTCGATCACACCCGAACCCGACCGCGCGTTGATCCGGATCGAGGCCGAATGCGCGGGCAGCAAGGACATGCTCGATTACCTCGACTCGCTCGGCCGGCAGCCGCTGCTGGGGCGCATCACGCTGACCCGGCACGAGCTGGTAAAGGACGACATTGGCAGCGTGTTCCGGTTTCAGGTTGAAGTGCAGTGGCGGGGAACGGGATCGTGACGATGCAGTCAGTTGTCCGCAGCCTGTTGCGGCTGCGGCTCGCGCTCTCGCGTTTCGGCACCGGCACGCTGCTGGCGGGTGCGCTGCTTGCCGCCGCTGCGTTGCTGTGGCTAGGCGTGCTGCCTGGCATGTCGGCGCGCGTCGACGACGAGACGCGCGCGGTGGCCCACTTGCGCGTGTTGCCGGTGCCGAAGCCGGTCGTGCCGGCGCCCGTGCTCGCGGCCGGCCGGCTCGCGGATTTCTACACGGGGCTCGGCGATTCCGCGCATACCGGCGAGATCGTCATGCGGCTGTTCGACGCGGCGACGGCCGTCGGCGTCACGCTCGACAAGGCCGAGTACAAGCCGGGACACGATGCGGCAGGGCGCTTCGACACGTATACGATCGTGCTGCCTGTCAAAGGCGACTACGCGCGCTTGCGGCAGTTCAGCGAAAAGGTGCTGGTGACGGTGCCGTATGCGGCGCTCGACGACATGCGCTTCAAGCGCAATTCCGCGAGCGATCCCGGCGTTGAGGTCAATCTGCGGTTCACGGCGTTCCTGCGGCCGGTGACGATTGCGCCGGTCAGTGCGTCGGCGGTGGCCGCGGCGGCTGCCGCTAATGCGGCGTCGGTGGCTGCGGCTGCGGCTGCGGCCAACAATGCGGCGTCGGGGGCTTCGGCACCGGCAACCGTTGCGCCGGTGGCTTCGGGAGCTGTCGCCGTTATGTCGGGGGCGTCAGCTTCGGTTGCCTCGTTGGGCGTGCCTTTACCGACGACGGACGCAATGACTGCGCCGGCACCGGCGCGCGCCGCGGCGGAAAAACAGAAATCCGCACTGCCATCGACGACCGCGCCGGCCGCTGCATCAGCATCCGCACCGGCATTGCCTGCTACCGGGCCAGGCGCATCGGCGGCGGCGTCCGCCACGCCCGCAACACGCGCCGAATCATCCGTCGAATTGCCCGTCCAGTCGCCCGTGGAATCGTCCGCCGAATCACCCATGCCCGCCGCATCGAAAGGAGCCACGCGATGAAGCGCCAGCACATCGTCATGGCCGTGCTGTTCGTCTCCTGCGCGCTGGTGCTCGCGTTCACGAGCCATACGCAGGATGACGCGATCGTCGAGGCCGCGCCGCACGCGCCTGCCGCGCCGTCGATGTCCAGCGCGAGCCCGGCGCCAGGCGCGGGCGGCACACGCGGCTCGACCGGCGTTGTCGCGATTGCCTCGGTGCGCGCCCGCGAAGACGGCGCCGGTTCCGGTGCGCATCTGCTGTTCAACACACTGAGGCTCGCGCCGCCGCCGTCCGCCGTGTCCGCGCCGGCCGACGCGCTGCTGCCGCCGCTGCCGGGCGTGCCGCAACTGCCGTTCACCTATATCGGCAAGCAGTTGTCGGCCGGGCGCTGGGAAGTCTATCTCGCGCGTGGCGACGACACGCTGATCGTGCATGACCAGATGACGATCGATGACACCTACCGGGTCGATTCGATCGCCCCGCCGAACATGACGCTCGTCTACCTGCCTTTGAAACTTGTCCAGACGCTGGATATCGGCAATGCCGACTGATCCGCGCGTTACGAGGAATAAACCGTTGCCCAAGCCACTCCCGATTCGAAACCGACCGCGCGCCGCGGGCGCCGTCGCGATACGCCATCTGGGGCGCCGTGCGCTGCTCGTCGCGCTGACGGCCCTGCTCGCCGCGTGCGTGGAGCAACAGCCCTATCGCGACGGCCAGAAGCTCCTCGCCGCGGGCAAGGTTGACGAAGGCGTCGCGAAGCTCAAGGACGCGTCGAAGCAGGAGCCGGAGGACGCGAAGTACCGCGAGGCCTGGCTCGCGGAACGCGAGACGCAGATCAACGATCTCGTCGAGCAGGGTGACCGGCTCGCCGCGAACGGCGCCCGCGACGCCGCGCGCAAGGCCTACGAGCACGTGCTGGCGATCAGCCCCGGCAACGAGCGCGGGTTGGCGGGCCTGGTCGCGCTCGACACCGACGCGCGGCTCAACATCATGCTGAGCCGCGCCGAGGCGCTCTACGTGCGGCACCAGACCGACGACGCGCGGCACCTGCTCGATGCCGTGCTGACCGAGGCGCCGGCCAACCGCCGCGCGCTCGAACTGCAGCGCAAGCTCAGCGCCGACACGGGTTCGGTGCGTGTCGAGGCCGCGCTCGCCGCCGCGTACCGCAAGCCGATCAGCATCGATTTCCGCGATGCGCCGCTCAAGCAGATCTTCGACGTGATCTCACACTCGTCGGGCATGAACTTCCTGTTCGACCGCGACGTGAAGACCGACCAGCGCACCACGATCTTCCTGAAGAACAGCACGATCGACGCGACCGTGCGCTACGTGCTCGCGACCAACCAGCTCGCGCAGCAGGTGCTCGACGAGAACACCGTGCTGATCTACCCGAACACGGCCGCGAAGGTGAAGGACTATCAGGAACTCGCGGTCCGTACCTTCTTCCTCTCGAATACCGAGGCGAAGACGATCGCGAACACGCTGAAGACGATCCTGAAGATCCACGACGTGGTCGCAGACGAGAAGCTCAACATGGTGATCGTGCGCGACACGCCTGACGCGATCCGGATGGCCGAGCGACTCGTCTCGCTCGAGGATGTGCCGGAACCGGAAGTGATGCTTGAGGTGGAAGTGCTCGAGGTGCAGCGCAACCACGAGGTCAACCTAGGCGTTGCGTGGCCGAGCTCGGTCAACGTCACGCCGCTGCCGCTGGGCAGCGTGATCGCGCCGGTTACCGGCCAGAACGCTAATAACGTCAATACCGGATCGTCGTCGTTCAACCCGTTCGGGGGCGTTTCGTCCGGCGGCAGCAACGGTTCGACGCCGGCGCTCGCGCTGAACGATCTGCTGCACCAGACGTCGCGCACGCTGGGCCTGTCGGCGCTGCAGGCGACCGTCAACGCGAACGTGCAGGACTCCGACGTCAAGCTGCTGACCAACCCGCGGATCCGCGTGCGCAATCACGAGAAGGCGAAGATCCTGATCGGCGAGCGCGTACCGAACATCACGTCGACGGCGACCTCGACCGGCTTCCTGTCGCAGTCGGTCAACTATCTCGACATCGGCCTGACGCTGAACGTCGAGCCGACCGTCTATCTCGACGACACGGTCGGCATCAAGCTCGCGCTGGAAGTCAGCAGCTTGGGCGATGCGGTCACGACCACCACGGGCACGGCCGCGTACCAGATCGGCACGCGCACGGCCAGCACCGTGCTGCAACTGAAGAACAACGAGACCGACGTGCTCGCGGGCCTGATCGACAACGAGGAGCGCGTATCGGGCAACAAGCTGCCAGGTATCGGCCAGTTGCCGATCCTCGACCGCCTGTTCGGCGCGACCGACGACCAGGCAAAGAACACCGAGATCGTGCTCGCGATCACGCCGCATCTGGTGCGCAACATCCGCCGCCCCGACGCCGATCTCGCCTATTTCACGTCGGGCACCGAGACCAACATGCGCAGCATGATCCAGTCGAATGGGCTCGCGCTACCGGCCGCGTCGTCGAGCTCGCCGGGGGCGTCGGGCGGGGGCGGCGACGCAGCGCGCTTCGGCGCGGGCGGCCAGCCGAACGGTGTGGGCGCGGGTGTGGGAACCGGAGTGGGAGCGGGCGCGGGCGTGGCCGGTGACAGCGGCGAGGGCCTGTCCGCACCCGGCTCCGGCCCGGTAGTCGGCAGCGCGACGATGACGATCCAAGGGCCGCCGCAGGTCAAGACCGGCGATTCGGTCTCCGTCTCGCTGTCGATGTCGGCCGACCAACCGGTCGCGAGCGCGTCGTCGATCGTCACCTTCGACGCGACAAAACTGCAGTTCGTCGGCGTGACGGAAGGTGACTTCCTGAAGCAGGGCGGCGCGCCGACCTCGTTCTCGAGCCGCGTGAGTGCCGGCCAGGTGCAACTCTCGGATTCGGTGCAGGGCGGTCTGGGCGCGGCGTCGACGGGTACTTTCGCGGTGCTGAGCTTCCGGGCGCTGGCGGCGGTCTCGCAGACCTCGGTCAAAGTCACGCCCGGTTCGGTCGTCGGCCTGACCGGCACGCCGATCACGTTGGCGACCCCATCCGCCTACACGTTCAGCATTATCGCGACGCCATGATGCGCGATGCGCTACAGCGCAGCGCAGGCCACGCGTTTCGTGCGCTTCGTGCGCTTCGTGTGTTTCGTGTGTTTCGTGCGGCCCGCAGCGACCGTCGCGCGGCGGCCGGCTTCACGCTGATCGAACTGCTCGTCACGCTCGCGATCCTCGGCGTGCTCGCGAGCATGACGGTGCCAGTCGCGCAGGTGATGCGGCAGCGCGAACGCGAGCAGGAGTTACGCGACGCGCTGCATCAGATCCGCGGCGCGATCGACGCTTACAAGCTGGCCTCAAAGGATGGCCGTGTGCCTGTCGAGAGCGGCGCTTCCGGTTATCCGCCGAAGCTGAACGTGCTCGTCGACGGCGTGAAGGATCAGAGCGACCCAAAGGGCGGGAAGATCTATTTTCTGCGGCGTTTGCCGCGGGATCCGATGAACAATGATCCGCAGCTCGACGCCGTGGACAACTGGGGCAAGCGCGCGTATTCGAGCGAGCCCGACGATCCGCAAGAAGGCGACGACGTCTACGACGTTTACTCCACGTCGAAGGGCGTCGGGCTGAACGGCATTCCCTACCGGAACTGGTGACGGCTATGAAAACCCCGATGCGCAAACGCAACGGCTTCACGCTGATCGAGCTGCTGATCGTGTTGTCGATCATCGCGCTGATGCTGACGCTCGCGTTGCCGCAGTATTTCCACTCGATCGACGCGTCCAAGGAGAAGATCCTCGCGGAGAACCTGCACGTGACGCGCGATGCGATCGACAAGTTCTACGGCGATCTTGGCCGCTATCCCGACTCGCTCGACGAACTCGTCGACAAGCACTATCTGCGCGCGCCGCCGTTCGATCCCGTCGCGGATAGTGCGACCACCTGGCATATTGTGCCGCCCGAGGAGCAATTTCCCGGCAAGGTCTACGACCTCAAGAGCGGCGCCGAGGGCACGACGCTCGACGGCCGGCCATTCGATTCCTTATGACGGCGCAAGACCCGCGAGGCCGGCACCGGACGCGCGCGATGCGCGAGACGCGACGCGAGTGGCGAGGCCGACGCGGCCAACGTGGGCTTGCCTATCTCGCGCTGCTGATCGGCATCGCGATCATCGGCGTCGCGGCGGCGGGCACGATCCAGCTCGGCGCGCTTTATCAGCGGCGCATGGCCGAGAAGGAACTGCTCTATATCGGCGATCAGTTCCAGCGAGCGCTGCTCAGTTACTCCGACAACACGCCGCTCGGCCTGCCGACCCAGCCGCGTACACTCGATGAGCTCGTGCGCGATCCGCGCTATCCGAATCCCACGCGTCATCTGCGCCGCGTCTATGCCGATCCGATGACGGGCAAGGCCGACTGGGTGCTGGTGCTGTCGCCGAACGGACAGACGATCATTGGCCTGCACAGCGCATCGCGCGAGCATCCGATCCAGCTTCGGCAGTTTCCGGAACGGTTTCGCGGCTTCGAGGACAAGCGCAGTTACACGCAATGGGTGTTCGTCGCGCGGCCGCCGCAACTGGCGGCGGGGCAGCGCCCGCCGAACTCGCCGGCGGCCGGCGTGCCTTTGCCGGGAGCGTCGGTGCCGGCAGCGGGGGATAGTGATGGGGGGCAGCCGGGCGGTGGGGATTCGGGCAACGCGGAGGGGGCGACGAGCGGCGGGTTCTCGTCGGGGGATGGATTTTCGAGCGGTGGCGGGGGTTTTTCGAACGGCGGAGGGTTCTCGAACGACGGTGGCTTTTCGAATGGCGGAGGCTTCTCGAATAATGGAGGATTCTCGTCCGGGAGTGGCTCCTCGAACGGAGGTCGATTTTCCAACGGCAAGGGCTTCTCGTCGGACAACGGGACAGGCAACTGACGAACACATCCACGCACGTGTCGCGCCTTCGTGTCGCGAGCGCCGCCAATCGTCACGCGAACTTCGCGTCCGCGAACGTCACCGCCTGGGGCCCCATCAAATCCGGCGCAGTCGGTATCCCGACTCTTTGTCCAGAGACGCTGGCGATTGACGCCCACTCACATTCCGAGTCGCGATGTTCGCGTGGGCGCCAGGGTCTCGGCCGCGGCCAACGCCGAGGACGGCCTGTCATGTTCTCGGTCCTTTCTATTTAGAACAGCACGTCGATACCGACGGTGACTGCTGTCTGACGAGACGTGCCGGCCGGGTTCAGCGTGCTGACCACCGCCTTCTTGTATGACGTGTAGTCGACTTCGCTATAGAGCGTGGTGCGCTTGGACAGCAGATAGGCGAGCGAAAGTATCGACAGGCCGCGGCGGCTGGCGCTATCGTTCGACACGGTGGTCTGGTAGTAGCCGCCGTCGAAAATCACGTCCGGCGTGATGGTCCACGAGATACCGCCGAAGGCGTTGTTCGTCACCTGGTGCGGTGAGCCCAGACTTTGCAGATCCTCGGACATGAAGCCACCCGACACGCGTACCGGACCGATCCTGTAGCCGGCGCCTACCATGTAATAACTGTCGCCGAAGTAGGTCGCACCGGTCAGTATGTTGCGATGCCCGTACACGCCACCGAGGGTGAATGGACCCTGGCCGTAACTCGCGCCCACCGCGCGCGTCGCCGCGCTGCTGAAATCGCCTGGGACGCCGCCGAACGAATCGTCCGCTTCGAATAGCACCGGACCGAAGACGTTCTTGTACTTGACGTCATTGTTGTTGCGCGTGCCGTCCGAGGCCGTGGTCAACGGCAGGATGGGCGTGAAGTGGAAACCGAACGGATCGTAGATACTGATGATGTCGTGCGAAATCGTGTACTGGCGGCCCAAGTCCAGCGACCCGTACGTCGTATTTCCGATGCCGACGAACGCCTGCCGATTGAATTCAGTGCCGGTGGTATTGTCGAACGCCCCGTTGCCGAGGTTGAAGCCGCTCTCCAGCTGGAAATGCGCGTTCCAGCCATCGCCCAGGTCTTCCTTGCCGATGAAGCCGAGTTTGTTCGAACTGTAATAGCCGTTCGAATTCATCGTCGTCAACGAGCCGCCGCCTTTTATTGCATTGGTCTGGTAACGCACGCCGCCGTCTAACGTACCGTATAGCTGGACGCTCGACTGGGCATAGGCGGGTATCGCGGCCAGCGCGCCGACCGTAGCCGAAAGCCCAACCATCGCGGATCGCCAAAGCTTTATCTTCATTTTATGTCTCCGATCTAATGTCGTATGTATGGAACTGCTGGCGATGGAAAAGCCTCGCCACACGATTCGTATCACTAAATAAAACGCCTGCTTTCAACTCCTGTTATCGGTTTCCAGCTAAACCCGCGGCGCTCGGTCATCCGCGCTGCGGGTTGCGAGCATGATTCGCTAATTGCTTGCCTGACCGCTGCTCACCGGATTGAGGCGGGCGGGCGGCGGGTCAAGCGGTTTGAAGCCGGTTTTCAGTTCGCGCAGTAGCGCGACGCGGTCGAGCGCTTTTTCCCAGTTCGCGACCACGATAGTCGCGACACTGTTGCCGATGATGTTGATGAACACGAATCCGCTGGACATCGCCTTGTGAATGCCAAGTATCAGTGCGATCGATTCGACCGGAATCGTGTTCGATGCGGCGAGTGTCGCCGCCAGCACGGCAATCGCGGCGCCGGATACGCCGGCCGCCCCCTTCGATGTGAGCAGCAACACGGCGAGCAGCACCAGCTGGTCGTGCCAGGTCATCGGTGTGTTGGTGGCCTGAGCGAGAAACACGGCGGCCGCGGCGAAATACAGGCACGTGCCGTCGTGGTTGAATGTGTACGCTGTCGGCAGTACCAGACCCACCACCGATTTTTCGCAGCCTAGCCGTTCGAGCTTGTCGACCAGTTGCGGAAAAACCGTCTCTGACGAACTGGTCCCGATCACCAGTAGCAGCTCCGCGCCGATGTAGCGCATCAGGCGCAGCAGGCTGAAGCCGTTGACTTTCGCGATCGGCCAGAGGATCAGCAGGATGAAAAGCGCGCAGGTCAGGTAGAACTCGAGCACGAGCTTGCCGAGTGAAATCAGCGTGCCGAAGCCGAACTTGCTGACCGTGAAGGCGATCGCGCCGAACGCGGCGAGCGGTGCGATTTTCATCGTCAGACCGATGATCCAGAAGAGCGAGCCCGACACCGAGTCGATCAGGTTCAACGCCGGCCGCGCACGCTCGCCGATGGCGGCGAGGCCGAATGCAAACAGCACCGAGAAGAACAGCACCTGCAGCACGTCGCCGCCGGCGAACGCGCTGATCGCTGTATGCGGAATCACATTCAACAGGAATTCGCTCGTCGTGACGACGTGATTTGCCTTCGCGATGTACACATCCAGGGCAGCGGAGTGCACGCTGCGCATGTCCACGTTCATGCCGACACCGGGCTTGAGCAGATTGATCACCACGAGGCCCAGCACCAATGCGAGCGAGGTGACCACTTCGAAATAGACGAGCGCCTTGATCGCCACGCGGCCAACCTTCTTGAAGTCGCTCACGCCCGCGATGCCGCTGCACACGGTGCAGAAGATGATCGGTCCAATCAGCATCTGGATGACGCGGATGAAGGCGTCGCCGACGGGCTGCAGGTCGATGCCGAACTTTGGGAAGACGTACCCCGTGACGATGCCCAATGCCATGCCCGCCAGCACCTGGAAGGACAGGTCGCGATAGAACGGTAGCCGTGCCTTGGGTTTCGCGGCGGTGGACTTGCCGGGCAAGCTCATGGTGTCTCCTTGTCAAACAGTGGCGAACTTGGGTTCGCTCAATAATGGTGAAACGGGCGAACGCGGCGTTAGCGCGCGGCGTCGCCCAGAATGGCAAGGCTATCGGCGAAGATTTCGTCGGCACTCAGCTTACGCGGCAGCAGTTGCTGTTGTTCGCAGAACGCAAGGGTTTCCTCGAGCGGACCGCGCAGTGCTTCATAGCCGAACAAGAGCTTGTCCGGCTGGCCGGCGTTCTGCGCGGCCACCGCTGCCTTGCCCCGGCACAATAGGTCATACACCGCTCGCACGGCTTGCGGATGCGCATCGGCAAGATCTTTCCTTACCACGACGACGTGATTGATCGGAACATAACGATGGCGCGCGTACCACGCAAGGTCGGCGGCGGCCGCATCGCCGATCAACGGTTCGAGCCCGGGCTCCTCGGGCAGATCGTTGCCGAGAATGGCGGCATCGAGTTCGCCTGAGCGCAGCATCGACAACAGTTGCTTGCCGGCTTCAGCGCGGTGCACGAATGCCGGATCGCTATACTCTTCCAAATGCGCGCCCTCGATCGTGACCCATTCGACCTGATCGAGCGGCACGCCGTAGGTTTGCGCCAGAATGGCGCGCACCCACATACCGGTGGTCTGCGTGTAGGCCCGTACGCCGACTTTCTTGCCCGCAAGACCGCCGACATCGAGTTTGCCGCGTTGGGCATTATAAATAATGCAGCCCTGCTGGAAGCGCGCGGCCACGACCGCGGGCAACAACACGAGCGGCTTGCCGTAGGCTTTCGCCTGCAGATACGTGACGATCGCCATTTCGCTGACGTCGTACAGTTGACGACGCGCCATCGGCGCAAAAGCGCGGTGTATCGGTTCGACGTCCTCAAACACCAGTTGAACGGCAGGGTCGGTCAGTTCGCCGGCTTTCAGTGCCTGCGTGTGCGGATAGGTTTTCAGCGCAGTCTTCAGGCGCAGCGGTTGTGCAGAGGTGCTCACGGTCGGGTATTCCTCGTGTTTTCCTGTTTAGTTCGAGGCAGACGTATCAAGCGGCGAGCGCCGGATAAATCGTGCGCGCGGTGCCACCGAAGATCGCTGCGCGCGCATCGGCAGGCAGCATAGCCAGACTCTCGCGGGCATCGGCGAGCAGTTGTGGCAGCGTGCCTTCGGCAGCCGGAAAATTGGAGCCCCAAGCGATGCGACGCGCGCCGAATGCGTCGAGCACGCGCGGGAAGAAGGCCGCGGGCGTCGAGGCGCCACGCGCGGCTTCTGCGATCGTGCGGTTCGTAAGCTTCAGATACACGCCCTGGTGCGACGCAAGGCTGAAGAGCGGTGCGGCCGCTTCGTACGGCGGGCCGCCGGCGAGTTCCGGACGTGCAAGGTGATCGAGCAACACCCGGATGTCCGGAAAGCGCGCGAGCATGTTCAGCAGCGCGGGAATGCCTTGCGCGGTCATCTGCAGGCAGATCGATACCTTGTGACGCTGTGCATATTCCCACACCGGGAACGAGCGCTCGTCATCAAGCCAGCCTGCCTGACCCGGCATCGTACTGCCAGTCGTGAAAAGACGCAGCCCGCACAGGCCCGCGTCGAGCCAGCGCTGCATCTGCGCGACGGCGTCGCCCGCCAGCACGTCGATCGAGAACACGCCGGCGAAACGATCGGGATGGTTGCGCACCGCTTCGACCACATAACTATTGTCGTTGCCATACACCGTCGAGGCTTGCACCACCACCGCACGGTCAATGCCGGCTTCATCCAGCGACGCGAGCAGGGCTTCGAAACTGACGGGACGCTTCGCCGACCATTCCGACTGGTGCCCGCCGACCGGAGCCAGCGGATAGCGTTGTTTATCTGGGGAAATTGCGTGAGTATGAGTGTCGACGACGACGGACATGAACGTGCTCCTGACTGAAATCTTTTTTGATCGATTGGGCGCTACTGTAAGGGGTCTCTCGTCGAAGCTCTTAATATAAAGTACGCTGCAGGGCATAAATTTTGGTTAAGCTAAGGGTTTTCACATAGCCATTTCCGGAGAATCGATGGGAGTCATCGAGCGCGCGTCGTCAGATGACGATCTGACGCGATTAAGGCGTCTGTTGCTGTTCGACGCGGTGTGCGAGGCCGGTGGAATCGGGCAGGCGGCTATCCGCGCGGCACGCACGCAACCTGCGGTGAGCCTCGCCATCAGCAAGCTGGAAGCGAGTTTCGGCGGGCGGTTGTTCGAGCGCGGTTTCGGCGGCAGCGAACTGACGCCGGAGGGCGTGATCCTGCAGCGGCGGGTTCGTCGCATGCTGGACCAGATGGAGCGGGCCGTCGCAAACGTGACGGGGCACTCCACTCCCGCGGCGGCGAACGCGCACAAGATTTGCCGGCATCTGACCGACGCGCAGGTGCGCTGCCACATCGCCATTGCGAACGCGGGTTCGGCGGCCGAAGCTGCCCACTTGCTGGGCATTTCGCAGCCCGCCGTGCATCGGGCGGCGCGGCAGATCGAGCAGACCGTCGGCGTGTCGCTATATCGCCGACGCGTGCATAGCGTGTCGGCGAACCCGGCAGGCATCGAATTCGCGCGCCGCCTGAGTCTGGCGCTCTATGAGATCGCACAGGCGAGCGAAGATCTCGCGTACGCTCGCGGACAACTCACGGGGAAGGTGGCGATCGGCGTCTTGCCGTTGCTCTCGCCTCGGCTCGTCGCGCGTACCATCCAGCGATTGCGCGCGCGTTATCCTGCCGCGCGCGTCACGGTCGATGAAGGTTCACATGCCCGGCTTTTGCGCGAACTGCGCGTCGGCGCGATCGACATCATCATCGGCGGCCTGCGCGAGCCCCGCCTCACGGGGTCCGTGGAGGAGACCGAGCTGTTCGCCGATCCGTACGTCGTTGCGGTACGCAATGGGCATAGGCTGGCTGCACAGCAATCCGTTGCGGCGCATGATCTGGCCGACTACGACTGGGTCGTGCCACAGCGCAACGTGCCGCGGCGCGCGGTGATCGATTCGATTTTCGCCCGTTTGCCGGTCAAGCCGCAGTGGGTGGTCGAAACGAGTTCGCCCGCAATGATGATGGCCATGCTGGTCGAAAGCGACTGCGTGACGCTGCTGTCGCGCTCGCAGATTCGCGATGCTTACTCGGGAGACGAGATGGTCGCGTTGGAGCTCGAGATGCCGGAGGCCCGCCGGGTGGTGGGATTCACTGCGCGTACCGATTGGCTAGGCACGGCAATACAGCAGGCATTCGTTGAGCATCTGCTTGAGGAATGTGTGCCTCGCGTTTGACGGGTTGACGGCTGCGCCGAGCTTGCTGCTGGGGCGCCGATGCAAGAGTATTCGAGCGCAAGCCGCCCAACCCGCTGTTTGCGCCGTAGCCGGCATCGAAAGCATGACATCGAAAGCATGACTCAGCGCCTCTCCAGCAACTCCCGCCGCACCAGCAAGTCGAGTAGCGCATCCACGCCTGCATCGGGCCGCGTATGATCGGTATCAATCACCAGATCCGCGTCAAGAGGCGCCTCGTACGGCGCGTCGATCCCAGTGAACTGCTTGATCTGCCCCGCGCGTGCTCGCTTGTACAGCCCCTTCGGATCGCGCGCCTCTGCCACCGCCAACGGCACGTCGACGAAGACCTCGATAAACTCACCGCCCTCGACCACCTCGCGCGCCAACAAGCGATCGGCCCGCAGCGGCGAAATCAATGCCACCACCACCATCAGCCCCGCGTCGACCATCAGTCGGGCCACCTCAGCCGTGCGTCGAATATTTTCAGACCTGTCGCCTTCGCTGAAACCCAAGTCGCGATTCAGTCGATGACGCAGGTTGTCGCCATCAAGCAAATACGTGTGACGACCCTGCGCCGCGAGACGCGCTTCAAGCAAATTCGCCAAGGTGGATTTGCCTGCGCCGGACAACCCCGTCATCCAGATCACGCAGGGCTTTTGTCCTTTCAGATCGGCTCGCCGATGGGGATCCACCAACAAAACTTGCTGATGGATCTCGTCGGTGGATTTCGAGTCGGCGTGGCTCATGCGAGGGTTCCGTTAGATAGCTGCCCGGACAATTCAGGTCCCAGGGCATCGTAAAGAGGTTGCCGGCGGATGCCGGCGATTAGCGCGTCGTAGGCGTCGTAATCGCGCCCCAGTACACCGAGATCGTAGCTGAAAGGCGTGTCGTGGAACAGCCGGGAAAAATTCGACAGCAGATTTCCACCGGGGCGCGCCGACTCTGGATGAAGCGCGCGTTGGATAATGCCAGACGGATCATGGCGACGTGAATAAAATTGAACGGGTATTTGTCGACGATCCGTGCGTGGCCCCGAACGTGCAACGTGTCCGCGCTCCCGGGTTGAGTTTCTTGCGTCATTGAGGCGGAACAACACCCGCATGAATATCCTGGGGGTCGACTGCAGTTGTTCCCGCCAAGGCCGGCCCCAGGCCATCGAGCAGGGGCTGCAGCAGTTGTGCCGCAGGTCGCCAACGAGTGAGCGCATGCCGATAAAGCGGCCGGCGCACCTGGGCGACGCTCGATGTCGCCACGGCGCGCTGGTTCTTATGGAACGCGCTGCACGCATCGTCCCATTCGAACCCGCAGTGTTGCACCATGCGGCGCGCTTGCGCATCGAAGTCCGTGACCAATTCTTCGTACCGGACTTCGAGCATGACACCCGGCGGCAGTACCGCACGCCAGTGATCCATCAAGGCGTCGTAGGCTCGGTAATAGCGACCCAGCTCGCCGAGGTCATAGCTGAACGGCACGTCGTCGAACAACTTCGAGTAGCACGACAGGCAGGTTTCGATCGGAGCGCGCCGGCTGTGGATGAAGCGCGCGTTAGGCAGCGCCGAGTGGATCAGGCCGACATGAATGAAGTTCAACAGCGACTTGTCGACAAACCGGCGATGCGGCGCTAGTGGTCCCGCTCCCGCTCCCGCTTGCGCCACATCCCCGATGCGCCGCAGGTAATCGTCACCAATTTGCACCAACTGCGCGGCGGTCAACCCCGCCAGCGTGTCCAGCTCAGAGCGCCCTGCATGGTGTTGCACGATGAAGTGCGTCAGGGTCTTGACGAAGTCACGTCGTTCTCCGCAGCCATACATCGCGGGATGGCTGTCGAGGATGTGTTCGATCAGAGTCGAGCCGCTGCGCGGCATCCCGATCACGAAGATCGGCGCGTCGGATTGTGTGCGGAGTCCTTGCCGCCGCTGCAAAAACTCCGATGTGAACGTCGTTCGGCACCATTCCATCAGACCCAGCGTCGTGCGCTCGGGATACGCTGTGCGCTGCCGTTGCAAGGCATTGGCCTGAAGATATTGCGCGAACGAATCATCGTGCAGACCCAGTTTTTCCAGCGCGTCGCCCAGTGCAAAGTGCAGATTGGCTCGGTCGTCGGGCGCCAACCGGTCGGGCGCTTGTGCAAGCTGCCGCATTGCCTCGAAATGCTTGTCGTCGGCAGCCAGGGGACCGGCTTGCACCAGGTTTCGATAGTACAAGCCTTTGTTCGGTGCGAGTTCGATGGTGCGGCGGTGATCGGCTTGCGCCTCGGAGAACCGGCCCAACGTGCCGAGCGTGACACCGCGGCTATTGAAAGCCGGCGCATGGTCGGGGCGCAATTGCAAAGCCTGTTCTGCGCAGGCGAGCGCTTCCTGATATCGGTTCAAGTCGCGCAGTACATCGCCGCGTCCGATCAGGGCATCGACGTGATCGGGTTGCAGATTCAGCGCGAGCTCATAGCTAAGCAGCGCCGCCTCGGGTTCGTGCAACCTCTGCAGGGTATGAGCGTGATTGAGGCGAGCGGCGATGCTATTCGGCGCCAGTCGCAGCGCGTGTTCGTAGCTGCTGAGCGCGGCGCCATATTGGGCCAGATCCTGCAGCGCGTTGCCGAGGTTGATCGACGCTTCGATCATGTCGGGCTTGATGTGCAGCGCTTGCCGATAACTGTGCGCGGCCGCTTCGTGTTGGTGCAGGTCCTGCAAGGCGTTGCCGCGGTTGTAGTGGGCTTCGGCGTACTGCGGGTCGAGTCGCAGCGCGGCATCCAGACTGGCGATCGCGTCGCCATGACGCTGCAGGTCACGCAACACGTTGCCGCGGTTGTTCAGCGCGCGCAGGTAGTCCGGCTTGATTCGTAGTGCCGCATCGTAGCGTGCCAGCGCGGCTTCGGGCTGCTGCATGTCGCGCAACACGTTGCCGAGATTGTTGAGCGTCTCGACGTGCTCGGTTTCGATCGCGAGCGCGCGCTCGAAGCTGTGTCGTGCGTCTTCGTATCGGCCCAGGGCCTGGTGCGCGAGGCCCAGATTCGAATGCGGTGCCGCCATTGCTGGATTGACGCGAAGCGCTCGCGTCAACAGCGCGATCGCGCGTTGCGCATGGCCTGCTTGATATTCGAGGATGCCGAGCAGATGCAGCGCATCGAAATGCTCGGGATCGGCCTGCAGTGCGGTCTCGTAGAGATCCCTGGCTAGTTGCGCATCGCCTTGCCGGTGCGATACCAGCGCGCGCTGCACGAGCTGATCGGGCTGCTTCGCTTGGGATCCGGCCGCTTGCGCGCTGGGTCGCGCTTTCCTATGGTTCATGACAGCGTCTTTCTTGTGAGCTGGAGTACTGCTATTTCCGACGCCAGACTGGGGTGCCCGCACAGTGCGCCGCAAGTATTCGAAGGCTCGCCGGGCGCGGTCACAACACGCGCAGAAACCCTTCGCATAAAAAAAGCGACTGCGAAACTGCCGCACAGGATAAACGCGTTGCGCACGAACGGGGTGACTCGGGCCGCGCCCAGAATTACCGAAAATTACACTGAACGCCGCTGCGGACGAGACCCGGAAGTGAGGAAGCCGCCCCCACGCCTCGCGTGTTGTCCCGAAGTGGGGCAGCACGCACTCAATCTGGCCCTGCCGTTCTACCTAATCGGGCAGCGCTCTCCAAACGGGCGCCGCGTTTCGCCAAGCGCGCTCGCCGCCGCACCTGTCGCACCGTGGTCCCAATCCCATCTCGTCCCGACGCGCAAAACAGGCACAGGAATTGCTTTTTATTGTCGACATAGTACATTTCCCCGATAGAGAATTCGATGCCGACTCATCCGATGCCCACGCAGCTAGCCCTACGCAACATCCGAAAATCCTTTTCCAATAAGCAAGGTGCCGTCGACGTCCTCGGCGGCTTGTCGTTCGATATCAAAGAACGCGATTTCGTCAGCATCATTGGCCCCTCGGGCTGCGGCAAGACGACAGTGTTCAATATCGTGGCCGGCTTGCTACAGCCCGATAGCGGCGAAATCATCTACCGCGGCCAAGCCGTCGACGGGTTGCGTGGCAAGGTCGGCTACATGATGCAGCGCGACCTGTTGCTGCCGTGGCGCACCGTTTTGCAAAACGTCCTGATCGGTCCCGAGCTCGCCAAAATGCCACCCGCGCAAGCACGCGAGATGGCCATGGAGTATCTCAACACATACGGCCTGGCGGGTTTCGAAAACGCCTATCCACGCATGCTCTCCGGCGGCATGCGCCAGCGCGTCGCGTTGATTCGCACGCTGATCAACGACCCGGACATCATCCTGCTCGACGAGCCGTTTTCGGCGCTCGACTACCAGACCCGCTTGTATCTCGAAGGCGTCTTGATGGAAGCGGTGGAGACGTTCCACAAGACCGTCGTGCTGGTCACCCACGACATCGACGAGGCGGTGGCCCTGTCCAAGCGCGTCGTCGTGCTCGGCGGGCGGCCATCCCAGGTCAAGAAGATCTACGACATCGAGATCGAGGCGCGTACGCCGATCGGCGCGCGCAGCGACCCCAACTTCTCCGGCTACTTCCATGCCCTGTGCGGAGAACTCGATATTCAAACTGAAGTGAGAGCAGCATGACGCAATCCGTTTCTGTAAATAAGCCGACGGCCGCCGAAACGCGCCGTTCACCTCGCGCGCCACTGAACCTCGATACCGGCTGGGGCCGCACGATACTGCAGTTTCTCGCCGTGGTCGCATTCTTCGGGCTATGGGAAGCCGCGGCGCGCATGGGCTGGGTGTCGAATTTCCTCGTCGGTTCGCCGGCAAAAATCTATGACGCGCTGGTGCGCTCGGCGGTTTCCGGCGATCTGTTCGTCGACACCGGCTATACGCTCTTCGAAGCGATTCTCGGTTTCGTATTCGGCACTGCGGTCGGTTCGTTCTGTGGACTCGCGCTGTGGTATTCGCCGTTCGTCGCACGGCTGATCGAGCCGTTCATCGTTGCGATCAATAGTGTGCCGAAGATCGCGTTCGCCCCGATCGTGATCCTATGGTTCGGCACTGGCCTGGTATCGAAAGTTGCGCTGGCGATCTCGCTCACCGCCATCGTCGCGTTGATTGCCGCTTACGAGGCGGCCAAGGAAGCGGACTCGGATCTCCAGGCACTGCTCGTTACGCTGGGCGCCGACAAGAACGATGTCTTCATGAAAATCGTAATCCCGTCCACGCTGCCCTACATTATTTCTACGTTTCGCATCAACGTCGGCTTCGGTCTGGTCGGTGCAGTCGTGGGTGAATTCATATCGTCGGAGAAGGGGCTCGGCCACATGATTTTTACCGCGTCCAGCCTGTATGACTTGAACACCGTCTGGGCCGGCTTGTTCGTGCTCATGGGGATCGGCTTTGTACTGTATTTCCTGATCGACCTGCTCGAACGCAGCCTGCTCCCGTGGCGGCAAGCATCGAACGCATCGACCTTACGGGTTTAACGCCAGCTGCCGGGTGGGCACGTGATGCAGGTTTTCTCGACCGCGCTTATCAACCGCTTTTCCCAAACCGCTTTTATCAACATCAACCATTATTACCAGGACATCAAGATGGCGCTTAGCTCCAAAAAAATGCTGCTCGCATTGACAGCGGCATTCGCAGTGTCGGCCGTGACCCCCGCGTTTGCTGCGGACAAGAAGGTTACGATTTCGCAAGCGTTCCAGTCGATGCTGTATCTGCCGCTCTACGTTGCGCTCGACAACGGCTTCTTTACCAAGCAGGGGCTCGATGTCACCAAGCAAACCGCCGGTAGCCCGAGCGCGGCCTTGTCCGCGGTGTTGTCGGGTAGCGCGGAATTCTCGCTGCACGGCCCCGAATGGGCCGCGGTGGCGGCCGAGAAGGGCGCCGACGTCGATGTGATTGCCAACGTGGTGAATGGCGCCGCCGTGTGGATCGCAGCGGCGCCCGACGTCAAGTTCGGTAGCGTGAAAGACCTGAAAGGCGGCACGGTCGTAAGCGGGCAGATGCCGACCACCAGCACCTCGCTATTCTTCAAGCTGCTCAAGGAAAACGGCATGTCGCAAAGCGACATCAATCTGATGCAAGTACCGCTGGGTTCGGAGATCGGCCCGCTGGTTGCCGGCCAGTCCAAAGTTGCGGTCATGTATGAGCCCGGCCTCGATCAGGCGGTGGCCAAGGGCATGAAGGTGGTGCTAAGCTTTCCCAAGCTGTACGGCGAATATGCGTTTTCGTCGATTGCCGCAAAACGCAATGTCGACCCTGATTCCGCTGCGCGTTTTGTGAAAGGTCTGGAAGAGGCACTGGTATTCATGCAAACCAACCCGACCGAGACGGCGGCAATTGCGCGCAAGGAATTCCCGACACTGGACCCGGCGATCGTGAATGCAGCGGTAACCCGGATGTTGAACGAAGGCGTGTATCCGAAGAGCGTGGATATCACGCCCAAGGCACTGACGGTGGGCATGGATACGCAGATCGCACTGGGTAATCTGAAACAGCAACCGAAGTACGAAAGCTTCGTCGTACGCACCTACATTCAGCAAGCGCTGGCAGGGAAATGACCGAACTATTGCATTCAAGAGGGGTACGCGCATTGCGCGAGGCGATCACCGCGGGCAGCCTGACCATCGACAGCGCCGTGCAGCAAGCTTTCGACGCCGCACAGCGCTTGCAGTCGCAACTGCATGCCTTTATCTATTTGCCGGAAGTGCCCGCAGTGAACCACGGCGTCGATCATGGCGTCGACCAGAGCAAAGCGCACGCTCCGCTGGCCGGCGTGTCGGTGGCGGTCAAGGATCTGATCGATACGGCCGACATGCCCACGGCATTTGGCTCACCCGCATACGCCGGACGGCGCCCGCAACACGACGCGTGGGTGGTTCAGCGGCTGCGTGCCGCGGGGGCTACTGTACTGGGTAAAACCGTCACCACGGAATTTGCGTGGCGTCACCCGGGCGCCACGACCAATCCCTGGCACCACGGCCATACGCCGGGCGGTTCGTCGAGCGGCTCCGCTGCCGCCGTCGGCGCGGGTATCGTGCCGCTCGCGCTGGGTACGCAGACCTACGGCTCGGTGATACGGCCGGCCGCATATTGCGGCGTCGTCGGCATGAAACCCACGTATGGGACGATTGCGCGTACCGGCGTGTTACCGCTCGCCGGCTCGCTCGATCACCTTGGTTTATTCGCCAATAGCGTTGGGGACATCGCCTACGTGCTGCCGCTGCTGGCCGGCACCGACGATGGCGATCCGCACGGCTTTCCCGCCGCGCTTGGTCGTCCCACTTCGGCAGCCGCCAGCTCTGCGACCGCTGCGCGCAGCTCGGTCGACGCAACCGGCCGCCCCCGCATCGGCGTGTTGCAACGGCAGATCGGCGGCGCGATCGAGCCCGCGCAACAACAAGCGCTCGACGCGTTAGCCGCGCGTTTGAAAGCCGATGGCGCCGAGTTGGTCAACGTCGAACTGCCCGGCGAGATGACAAATGCCCAGGGGCTGGCGTGGACCTTGTTGAGCGTCGAGGCGGCACTCACGCACCGTGAGTTGTTCGATCGTGCGCCCGAGCTGGTGAGCGCCGTGATGAGGGAGCTGATCGACGAAGGGCGCCGGACTCTTGCCACCGATTACGCAAACGCGAAAGCGCTGCAAGTACAGATGGCCACGCGGTTCAAGCACTGGTTCACGGCAAGCATGGGGCTGGACGCCTTGTTGGTCGCGCCGGCATCCGGTGAGGCGCCACGCGGGCTCGACTACACCGGCGATGCGGCGTTTTGCGCGCCATGGACCTTCCTGGGCGTGCCGGCTATCAATTTGCCAATAGGTTTCGGCCCCGCAGGCTTGCCACTTGGAGCGCAATTGATCGGTGCTCTCGGTGACGACGTGGCGCTGCTGTCACTCGCTGCCTGGGTAGAGGCGCGAACCGGCTGGGAGCACGCTGTGCAAGCGAGGCAGCGCCAGGATTCTAAATAGCCAAGGGTATCCCAGGCGTTGCGCCGCCGCGCTGCCGCCACCCGCCTGGGACCGATGTCGCGTTCTGCCCACAAGGCACCTCGACGCCGTGTCGATCGCCGCACACTCTTTCCGCAATCGTTTCGCGATTGGCTCTTTTATTGGCTCCTCTACCAATCGGATGCCTTGCCTCGCCGATCAGCCGTTCGTTGTCGCATAGAAAAGACGGCATCGACCGAACCGGCAAGCCGCTTGTACCCCTGTGCATTGATGCCGCCGACGCGCGCTGGCGTTTATATCCGTCGCGTGTCTGGCTGCCGGCGTGGCCAAATCGGTCGCCGCGCCGAAAATAAAACCCGTTTTTAGGCCGCTTGCGCGAATTGAATGACATTGGGTGTGTCTTTGAGCCAAGACGGCAATTGTTTATTGAACCCCTTCGTTTAAAATGCGGAATAGACCGATAAGAACGTAGAGGCCGAATTGAAATCCATAAAAATACCAGTTGCGATCGGGACAATCGTGGGACAGGCTCAAAAGTACGCAGCCGAGGGGGCAGATCAGCAACCCGAAATGTTCCGTAGAACCACAAACTTCGGTCGGCCACGCAAGCAAATCAACATTCGGTCATTGAATCTGAAAATCACAAGAACCGCTCGAATTGCGCCCGATAACCGGCTTCCTAGTGCCGTTTTTGGCCAATACATGGGCCGTGACAGCCTTAGACCCGATCTGAATCAGGTCAATGTCTTGACGATATTCGCCTGATCGCACTAGCCCGCCCCGGCTATTGCCATTAATCTTTCATATTCCTTTGACCTTCACACCTTTTGCATGACCTCCTGCTTTAGCCTGTTACGGACTTCGTCTATGTGTAACGAAACTTTAGTCAAGGATCTTAGTTGATGAATCTCAAAGACCATCCCGGCTGCCGTCCTTTTACCGAAGCCGGGGAGTTGTCTCAAGTTTCTGTGTATTACGAGGAAGGGCGCAGGACGATCTGGATGATGCTGGGCTCCCGTCCGCGTCCGTGTTTCACTCAGAAGCTGGTCAACGACATCATGCATGTGGCGCGTGTCGCCCGGGATTCCAAATTACCGTTTGATTTTTGGGTTAACGGTTCATCGGTTCCGGAAATTTTCAACGTTGGTGGAGATCTGGATTTCTTCGTTGAAGTGATTCGTGAAGGGCGGCGTGAGGAATTGGTGGCTTACGCTCGCTCTTGCATCGATGCCGTGCACGGCGTGTTCACCGGCTTCGGCACCGGCGCCATTTCCATCGCGATGCTGGAAGGCAGCGCGCTAGGCGGCGGGTTCGAAGCGGCGCTGGCCAATCACTACGTTCTGGCGCAAAAAGATGTCAAGATGGGTTTCCCGGAGATTGCGTTTAATCTGTTTCCGGGCATGGGCGGGTATTCGCTAGTGACGCGTAAAGCCAATATGCGGCTCGCCGAGGAGTTGATCAGCTCGGGCGAAACGCATACGGCCGAATGGTATGCCGAGAGGGGGCTGGTCGATCAGACGTTTGACGCAGGGGACGCGTTTATGGCAACGCGTACCTTTATCGATAGCATTCGGCCCAAGATAAATGGCATGCGCGCCATGCTGCGCGCTCGTCAACGGGTGTTGCCGTTGTCGCGTTCAGAGTTGATGGATATCACCGAGGATTGGGTGGACGCGGCCTTTTCGCTCGAAGAAAAAGACCTCGCCTTCATGGAACGGCTGGTGACCTTGCAAAACCGCCGCGTTTCCAAGCTGATTCAAGCCGTTTAAGCCGTTTAAGCCGCGGCACGCTCCACGCCACCGCTGCGTGGTTGCACTCATCCTCGCATCAAACACGAATCAAGCGCAACTCAAACACCTCGAGAACCTCAGGCGATCAATCGCAGCTTTCTCTTCTCGGCCACCCACAGTTCGAATTGCTCGGCGCTCAGCGGTGTGCTGTGCAAGAAGCCTTGCACGAAATCGACGCCCACTTCCTTGAGGAACTCGGCTTCGGCGTGCGTCTCGACACCTTCGGCAACCACCGAGTAATGCAATTCTCGCGCGATCGCGACCATCGAGCGCACCAACGCCTGGGATTTGGTATCGGTGTCGATCGACTTGATGAAACTGCGATCGAGCTTGATCGCATCCAGCGGAATGCGCGCCAATTGCGACAGCGAAGAGTATCCGGTGCCGAAGTCGTCCAGATGTACCTGGGCGCCGAGATGCCGGAATTGCTTGATGATTTCGCGCGTCGTCGCTTCGTCTTCGATGAAGCAACTTTCGGTCAGTTCAATGTCGAGCATGCAGGGGTGCAGGCCCGTCGTGCGCAGCGCATGGGTAAAGTGTTTCACCACATCCGTATCGCACAACTGGCGTGCGGACACGTTGATCGCGATGCGGATGTTCATGCCCTTCGCCTTCCAGCGTGCGGCTTGAGCTGCGGCCGCCTGCATGACCCAACGGCCTAGCGGACCGATCATGCCCGATTCTTCCGCATAGGGGATGAAGTCGAACGGCATGATCAAGCCGCGTTCCGGCGAATTCCAGCGGATCAAAGCTTCCACGCTGTGCAGCGCGCCGGTGTCCGCGCTGACCAGCGGCTGATAGTATAGTTCCAGTTGCTGCTCTTCCAGGGCTTTGCGCAAGTTGGTGTCGAGCCAAACATACTCGGCCACTTTCTTGTTCATCTCCTGCGAGAACATCCGATACGTGCCCTTGCCCGCGTCCTTGGCGACGTACATCGCGGTGTCTGCGCTGCGGATCAGGCTTTCCAGCCCGTCGCCATGTTCCGGATAAATCGCGACCCCGATCGAGCAACCGGTGTACACCTCCATCAAACCGAGGTTGAACGGCGCACGCAGGCAGTTCAGGATAAGTTGGGCTTTTTCTTCCAGCACCGCAGTCGTCGCTTTTTCGATCAACACCACGAACTCGTCGCCGCCCAAGCGTGCCAAGGTATCGCCTTCGGACAGGCAGCTCTTGATCACTTGCGAAACGTCGCGGATCAACTGATCGCCGACGACATGACCATAGTGGTCATTGACCTTCTTGAAGTTGTCCAGGTCGAGGAACAGGATGCCAGGACGATTCTCACCCGCGGCGATGATCGCGTTGCTGATTTTTTCGTGTATCGCGTTGCGGTTCGGCAAGCCGGTAAGACTATCCGTATTGGCGAGTTCCAACAGCCGGTTCTTCGCGTTACGCTCTTCGGTGATATCCGTACCGGCGCAGATCAGGAACTGTTCGTCGACGCCGCTGCCGCTGCGCACGAACTTGTTGCGGAATAGGAATAGGCGCGGTCCGTTGACGGTGTTCAGATACCGCTCGACCTCGTACGGCTTGCCCGAATCGAAAAACGCGCTGATGTTGCTGCCCGATGCTTGGCCCTGCTCGGCGGACATGAACAGTTCGAGGCCGCTCTTGCCGACCACGTCTTCTTCCTTCATGCCGCTGAATTCTTCGCACTTCCGGTTGAATCGTTGGATGAGTCCACGCCGATCGATAACGGCCACCAACGAGTTCACTTCCGAGACGATTTGCTCGGCAAACGACAAGCCATGCACCAGATCGCGCGCCACCGACACGGTGTCGTCGTAAGCCGATGCGGTGCCGGCCCATTCCACGCTGTTAATTTTTTTGCCGACCAGGTTCAACTGCAACTCTTCGCCGAACAGGCTGACGTCGAGCACGAGGTGCGACGTGACACCGGTCAGAGCCCTGATCTTGGCTGCCTGTGGGGCGGTCAAGACCACACTGACGTTGGCCGGCCCACGAACGGCGGCGAGTTCGAGAGCATTGCTATCGAACGACAAGCGCCAACAAGGGCTGCTTGTGCCGAAGTAAGTTTGAAGCACTGCGCCGTGCTGTTCATCATTCATGGGAGAGGCCCGGGCGAAAAATACAGTGCTGTCGACCATGGTAAACCTGGCTTGGCGAACAGCTTATCGGAAAGTAACTGACCTAGATTAATCACAGCGCCCCGTGGCGTCAACATTCCTGTGCCCCTAAATACGTCAAACACCACGTAAGTCAAGGTTCGCAGGGTTTTTTGAAACTTTTTTCGACCGGGTTTGTCCACGATGTGAGATTTCTGCCGCTCGCATTCTCAAATTGTTAGCGCTGGCTCTAGACGACGCTGCGATGCCGTTCGTTACAGGTGCGCAAGACTTCCTCCCCAGGTTTGCGCCAACAGTTCTGCGCGGAAAAGATCTCCACCTCCGAGACGCCCGTGTAGCCGACCGCTTCGACCCAGCTCCGAATTTGACGAATATCAATAACGCCGACGCCCATCATGCCGCGATCGGTGAGCATATCTCGTGTCGGCACGAGCTAGTCGCTGATATGAAAAGCCAGCCGTCGTTCTTTGCCGCAGCGCTTGATCGCGGCATTGCGATGCCGGGTCCACCACACATGATAAACATCGATCGCAGCGCTCAACATCCCGCTGCGCAAAGGATACAGCTCGTCGCACAGGTCCAATGCCTGGTCCAGCGTGTTCACGCAAGCGTGGTCCGCGGCGTACATGGGATGCGGCGGTTCGATCGCAAGTGGCATGCCGACCTGACGTGCATAGTCGAGCAATGTGCCGATACCGTCACGCACTTGCTCGCGTGCGAGGGCGATGTGCTTGTAGGCGGGTTTACCGTCGTCGCCGTTGGGCAGTCCACCGACGACGAGCACGAGGCAAGGTGCGCCCAGAGCGAGCGCTTCGTCCACTGCGCAACGATAATCGTCGCGTGCGGTAGTAGGCCCGGCGCGTCGGCTGCGCTAAACATGCCGCCTCGACAATACCCGGACAACATCATGTCGTGCTCACGCAACAATCGCATCGCCACATCGAGTCCGCATGCAGCGACCTGGTCGCATCGAACACCAAGTGATCGGTGCCCGCGACGCTGGCGGATGAACAGCTTTCACTGCATCTTGAAGCCGTTGTCGAAGGCCACCGTATCGGGCACGTTCTGCCAATGCTCGAAGGGCTATACAGTCCTTGTTGCTATTTTTCGTGGAGACGGTCTTGCACATTGAGCAGGTGATTGCGCATGGCGCGAAACGCCGCTTCGCCGTCGCGGGACAGCATCGCCTCGACAACTGCCAGATGCTCTGCGGCAAAGCGGTCGCGCGTTTTCTGGTCGACGGTTTTCTCGCGCAGCGCAGGCTTCACGCGCACGCCGTTGATTGCTTCCAACAATGAAATGATCGCGGGGTTGCGGGTTGCGCGCGCAATCAGATAGTGGAATCGATGATCCCAGTGCTGCCATTCGTCGTCGTCCTTGGCGCCGGCGTTTCTGCGCGCGCATTTATCCAATTCCGCCAGGTCGTCGGGGCTGGCCTTCATGGCCGCAAGCGCTGCCAGTGCGGGCTCCACCAGCAAGCGCATCTCGGCGACATCGGTGGGGCTGGTCCCCGCGCTCAAGCCACTGAGCGACGGCGCAAATTTAAGCGGACGTGCCCCGAGGAACGTCCCACGTCCCACGCCGCGCCAAATTCGACCTGCCACTTCAAGCGAGCCGAGCACTGCACGCAGTTCCCGGCGGCTTAAGCCCAACTCCTCGGCCAACGTGCGCTCCGGCGGCAGCGTGTCGCCGTCGCTCAAGCTATTTTCCGCAATGTAGCCGAGCACTTTGTCGAATGCAGATTGATTGTTCATGGATCGATGAACCAAATTAAATTGGTTCAATAATAGCAGAGATTCAAGCTGCGGCCTCGCCGATCTGAGATATTCGTTGACACGATATTTATTTATAACAACAATGGCTTGATGAAATTGTTGGTGCATTTTACTCAACGATTTTATCAATTTACCTAGCGAACCATTCGTAATTGGTTTGTTCTATAGCAAGGATACGGTATGTCGTTTACCACTCGCCCTGAATTAATCGGCACGTTCGGCATGGTTTCATCGACGCACTGGCTCGCCAGTTCGTCGGCCATGGCTGTGCTGGAAAAAGGCGGCAACGCATTCGATGCGGCAGCGGCGGCGGGTTTCGTCCTGCAAATCGTCGAGCCGCATTTGAATGGGCCTGGCGGCGAGCTGCCGGTCATTTTTTACAGTGCGCGCGAAGATCGCGTGCGCGTTTTGTGCGGCCAGGGTGTGACGCCGGCCGCGATGACAATCGAAAAAATGCAATCGCTCGGGCTCGACGTGGTGCCCGGCACCGGCTTACTTCCGGCCGTGGTGCCGGGCGCATTCGGCGGCTGGATGGCGATGTTGCGCGACTACGGCCAACTGCCGCTCAAGGACGTATTGAGCTATGCGATCGGCTACGCCAAGAACGGTTATCCGGTCATACCGCGCATGGCCGCATCGATACTGGCAATCAAGGATTTCTTCGTCAGCGAGTGGACCACTTCGGCCGAGCAATGGCTCAAGGATGGCGAAGCACCGGTGCCCAATCGCTTGTTTGCCAACCCGGCGATTGCGGCAACCTACGAACGCATTCTGGAAGAGGCGAGCGCAAAAAGCGATCGTGCGCAGCAGTGCGAAGAGGCGCGCCGTGTGTTCTACCAAGGCTTCGTCGCCGAGGCTATCGATAAATACTTCAGGTCGACGCCGGTACTGGACACGTCCGGGCAGCGCAACTACGGCTTGCTCAATGGCGAGGATCTGGCGCGCTGGCAACCGAGCTACGAGGACTCAACCTCGTACGAGTACGAGGGGCTCACGGTGCACAAGACCGGCCCCTGGGGGCAAGGGCCGGTGTTTCTCCAGCAGCTGGCGTTGCTCAAGGGCTTCGATCTGGCGGCGATGGATCCGTTGGGGCCCGATTTCGTCCATACGGTGATCGAGTGCTCGAAGCTCGCGTTCGCTGACCGGGAGGTGTTCTATGGCGATCCGGATTTCGCCAGCGTCCCGATGGAATTCCTTTTGAGCGAGCAATATAACGCCGAGCGCCGCAAGCTTGTCGACGCGAACCGTGCTTCGTACGAGTTGCGTCCAGGCAGCCACGGCGATAGCGCGAGCCGCTTGTCTGTGCTGCTGGCCAACGCTGGGCGGCAGCAACCTGGGGGCTTCGGCCAAGGCGAGCCGACCTTCGCGGTGCTTCCCGAGCTGCGAGGCGACACGGTCCACCTCGACATCGTCGACCGGTGGGGCAACATGGTTTCGGCAACACCGTCAGGAGGTTGGTTGCAAGCGTCGCCGGCCGTGCCTGGGCTGGGTTTCAACGTTACCACGCGCGGGCAGATGTTCTGGATGGAGCCCGGCTTGCCCTCGTCTCTGGGACCAGGCCGCCGACCGCGCACGACGCTTTCTCCCACGCTGGTTACCCGTGAGGGCAAGCCGTACGCCGCTTTCGGTTCACCGGGCGGAGATCAACAGGACCAGTGGTCGATCCAGCTGTTCTTGAAGCATGTCCACCATGGCATGAACTTTCAGGCCGCCATCGACGCGCCCGCGTTCCAGACCGCGCATTTCCCCGGCTCGTTTTATCCGCGCGCCATGCAGTTGGGCAAGATGTCGGCCGAAGGGCGCTTCCCCGAAAGCACGCTTGCGCAATTGCGCGAGCGCGGCCACGACCTGAGTGTGACCGCACCGTGGGAGTTGGGCCGGGTGTGCGAGGTGGGCCTGCGCCATGGGCTGATGCGCGGCGCCGCGACGCCGCGGCAAATGCAGGCATATGCGGTGGGACGCTGAGCTTCTCGCCACCCACCGTCATTTACGTAACCTAACCGGAGGACATCGCCATGTCCGCGATTGCAGCCCGCCTCGAGCGATTGCCCCTGTCCAGCTTCCATCGCAAGCTGTTGCTGATTGGTGGCCTGGGATACATGTTCGACGGGCTCGACTCCTCGTCGCTCGCGTTTTTGCTGCCGGTGATCAGCAAGCTCTGGCACCTGAGCAGCGTGCAAACGGGGCTCGTCGCAAGCAGCACCTACATCGGCTATTTCTTCGGCGCTTTTCTCTCCGGCGTATTGGCCGACGTGATCGGACGACGCCGCATCATGATGTCGGCGCTGGCCATCTACTGCCTCGCTTCATTCGCGAGTGCGATGGTCAGCGACTGGCACGTGTTTTTCGCCGCGCGCATCGTCGCGGGGTTTGGCTCGGGCGCCGAAGCCGTCGTGATTGCACCGTTTCTGGCCGAGTTCATTCCGCGACGCTATCGCGGCATGTTCTGCGGTGCGCTGGTCGGGTTCATGTCGTTCGGCTATGTGACATCGTCGGTGCTCGGTTTTACCGTCGTCAAGAATTTTCCGGACGGCTGGCGTTACGTGGCCATCGTGACGGCGTTGCCGGTGCTGCTGTTGCTGTGGTGGAGAAAGTCGTTGCCGGAATCGGCGCGCTGGTTGGATAGCCGCGGCCGCGCGGCGGAAGCCGATGGCGTCGTGAGCAAGATCGAAGCGGAATTTGTTCGCAAAGGTCATACGCTCGCGCCGCTTTCCGCCGCCGAGTTAGCTGCGCCGTCCGTCATGCAGAAGAGCGGCAGCGCGTGGCGCAACATACTGACCTTGTGGCTGCCGCCGCTGGCAGGCACCACGGCGGTGGCCTGGGTGATGTGGTTCTCTGTCGCGTTCGCCTATTACTCATTCTTCGCCTGGATTCCCAGCCTGCTCGTCAAGCAGGGACTGACGATTACGCAGAGCTTCGGTTATTCCATCGTGATCTATGCGTCGCAGATTCCCGGCTACTTCTCGGCTGCGTTTCTTAACGAGCGCATCGGACGCAAGGCGGTGGTGTCCACGTACATGTTGCTGGGCGGGGCTTCCGCCATCGCGTTGGCGTTCTCGCATTCGGAACTGCAGATCATGTTCGCAGGCATGAGCCTATCGTTTTTCATGAATGGTGCGTTCGCCGGTGTCTATGCCTACACGCCGGAAATCTTCCCGACGGCGGTGCGCACGACCGGTACCGGTTCGTCATCGTCGTTTGGCCGTTTGGGGTCCGTAAGCGCGCCTATCCTGGTGGGCTACGTGTACCCGCTGTTCGGTTTTGGCGGGGTGTTTGCGATGACGACCACGGTGTTGGTCATCGGCGCTGGTGTCGTGCTCATTTTCGGCATCGAAACTCGGAACCGATCGCTCGAGGATATCGAAGCACAAGAGCTGGGTTTGGATCACCCACGCACGGCGCTGCGACCAGCCAAGGGAATGAATGGCTGACTTTTTTGTGACCGCACTCGTATAGGGACGATGCGGACAAGGCATGCACCGCAGGCTGCACAACGCAGATGACACGGATGGTTTTGCCTCACGTCGCACCTGCGTGGTGGGCTGAGGAGCTGTGAGGGACTCATTGGATACCATGCAAACTAGCAATGCATTCAACACTGCCGCGCCCATAACGCCTCGCGAACTACAACTGAGCGACTTGGCTCAGTTGGCGCAGGCGCTGCGCGCCGGCCGCCAGCCGTCGACGATCTTCGATGCGGTGCGCGCGCTTGCCGCCGAAGTGATCGGCTTCAAGTTATTCACCATCATGTATTTTGATGCGGACTGTTTCGAAGTCGAACGGCTATTCACCAACATGCCGGCCGTTTATCCACTCAGCGGCCGCAAGAAAAAGCGCGGCAGTGCTTGGGGGGAACACACGCTGCGCCTGATGAAGCCATTTCGCGCCACCCATCCGGATGGCATCCGAGAGGCGTTCGACGATCATGAAACCTTGATCGAAGGCTTGGGCCTCGGTTCGATTCTCAACATTCCGATCGCGTACGACGGCAAGTGCGTCGGCACCATGAACCTGACGCATGTCGAGGGTTGGTATCGCGAAGAGCATGAGCAAATCGGTGTGCTGCTAGGGTCGTTCCTGGCCGCGCCGCTGGCCATGCACGCAGTCCTTGCAGCGCAGCCGCCCGCGCCGTGATCAGACCGGCGACGGATTGCGTTCGTCGAATCCTTGCTGATGCCAATACGGATAGATCGGCGTAACCGCACTGGCCGCGTCGAGTTTGGCCACTTGCTCGGCACTCAGGTTCCAACCGACCGCGCCGAGGTTCTGCTGCAATTGCGCCTCGTCGCGTGCCCCAATCAAAACAGTCGCGACGCTTGGGCGCTGCAGCAGCCAGTTCAGGGCGATCTGCGTGATCGTCTTGCCGGTTTCCTCGGCCACGACGTCCAGCGCATCGATCACCTTGTACAAATATTCATCGGGCACGGGCGGACCCTTATCGGCGGTTTTATGCAAACGGCTTTGTTTGGGCAACGGCTGGCCGCGCCGGATCTTGCCCGTCAGCCGACCCCAGCCCAGCGGACTCCACACGACTGCACCCACACCCTGGTCCAGGCCTAGCGGCATCAGCTCCGACTCGTAGTCGCGCCCGATCAGCGAGTAGTACGTCTGGTTCGCCACATAGCGCGGGTAACCATACCGATCGGCGACATCCAGCGATTTCATCAGATGCCAACCGGAAAAATTCGATACGCCCGTGTAGCGGATCTTGCCCGCGCGCACCAAGTCGTCGAGCGTGGAAAGCACTTCGACTATCGGCGTTTTTGCATCGAAGCCGTGCAGTTGGAACAAGTCGATGTAGTCGGTACCCAAGCGCTTGAGCGCGTCGTCTACGGTGCGTATCAGATGAAAGCGCGACGAGCCGACGTTGTTCGGGCCGTCGTCGAAGCGAAAGGTCGCCTTGGTCGAGATGATGACCTGGTCGCGTCGCCCCTTGATGGCTTCGCCGAGGATGGCCTCGGATGCGCCGCTCGAGTAAATGTCTGCGGTGTCGAACATGGTTACGCCCGCGTCCAGGCAGATGTCTATGAGGCGACGTGCTTCGGTCACGTCGGTGGTGCCCCATTCCTTGAAGAAATCGCCCTTGCCGCCGAATGTGCCGGCGCCGAAACTGAGCACCGGTACTTTGAAGCCGGATGCACCGAGATGTCGATATTCCATTTGAAGCTCCTTCAGCGTGTCAGCGGTCAACGTGAATGCGTGAATGCGTGAATGCGTGAATGCGTTGGTGCGTTGGTGAGTTGATGTATTGGTGTGTAGGTGGGTGCTTGCCGCATGAGCCGCGACGCACGTCCAATTCTACCCAGAGTCGTTGGCCCGCGCAGCGCAGCCGCGCGGCCGACTCAGGATTTGAAACGAGCGGCCATAAGACGCCGAGCTGCGCGATAGTGCCGCTCCTTCGGTCTCTAGGGCTTCTTTGCGGCCAGCGCGCTCGATGGCGGGGTGGTCAGCGGGGCATCGTGCGGTGGCTGCATGGGCGGCGGGGGTTCGTGCCACAACGAGGTCTCGTGCCACGTTTCTTTGTCGTCCTGCCTCATGCTGGCTTCCGGTTGCCGCATGCAACCGCGGATGATGGGCACGCAGATCGCGTCGTCGCCGAACGTCTTGTCGTCGTCGCCCGAGTAGTGCACATCGCTGACCTTGCCGTCGATGATGCGAAAGCTGGCCGTGCAGAAGGGGCCGGCACCGCCCAAGGTCACGCCGCCCACCAGCGGTAGTGTCGCCGTAAGCGAACCGGTCGTGCCGGGAGCGAGCTTGTAGTCGTACACGCTGGTGCGGTCGTTGATCTTGGTGGTTTTGTCCGGCACGCCGGCGCACGATTGCAGGTCGTCGCCCGTCATGCCTAGCATCGCGACCTGAGCCTGGTGCGCGAGGTGAGAATCGTAGGTGCCGCAACCGCCCAATGTCGTGAGTGCGGCAACGGAAAGAGAAAGAAAAGAACGCTTCATAGGTGGGGCAATATCAAGAAAAACGTAAGGAAAACGTCGCGCGACTGTCATGTCGCACGTGCGGGCTCCTTGATACGGTTCCTCAATGCCCCGAAAGTTCCGTATTTACGTCAGATCTCGCCAAGTCAGGTACAGGCGCAAATCAAATTCCAGCTGTCCATAACCGGGCTGCATGCTTTCGCATAGCCGGTAGAAGGCCTTGTTGTGGTCGCTCTCTTTCAGATGGGCGAGTTCGTGTACGACGATCATGCGCAGAAATTCCGGCGCGGCCTCCTTGAAGATCGAGGCAATCCGGATTTCCTTTTTTGCCTTGAGCTTGCCGCCTTGCACGCGCGAAATGGCGGTGTGCAGGCCGAGCGCGTGATGCTCGACATCAAGCCGCGTGTCGTAGCCAACCTTGTGCAGCGCCGGGGCGTTGCGCATGAAGCTCTGCTTGAGCTCGGTCGCGTAGGCGTAGAGCGCGCGGTCGGTTTGCACCAGATGGCGTTGCGGGTATTTTTGCGCCAGATGTTCGCCGAGCAGATTCTGGGCGATCATCTGGCGCACCTTCTCTTGCAAGGTTTCCGGGTACGCGTTGAGATACTTGAGCTGTTGCATGGTTAGTTCGTGCTTGAGGATACGCAGCAGCGAGACGCGGAGGGGCAAGCAGAAACACGTTCAGCCCATGCAACGCTGAATGGTAATGTAAAACTACGGAGCAACACAGGAAGGCGGCGTCTGCAGTGAAGCTCGGCAATGAAACTTGGGCACAAAGCTTAACAACAAAACTTAGGAGCAGAAACAGGCGCGTGTTTACACAGATTCGAAACACTAGCAACAACGTGCCAAATATTCAAATCTGAAATAAACAGCAAAGCGGGAGCGAAAAAAACTGAAGCAAAACCCGCCCGTCGCCGCTTCTTAACCCGCACCGAACCCACACGGGTTCTCGACAGGCTTGAGCGATAGCGACGAAGGGCGCTGTTCGCTTTAATACATCTTTTTCGGCAGCTGCTCGTGGCGCAGACGCTTACGCAGACGCGATACGGCCGAGGCTTTCTTGCGCTTGCGCACGGCGGTCGGCTTTTCGTAGAACATGCGCGCGCGCAGTTCCTTGATCAGGCCATTGTTATCGATCGTGCGGCGGAAACGACGCAGAGCCACTTCAAACGGCTCATTCTCTTTTAGGCGAACAGTTGTCATGTAATTCCTGAGTGGGCTTTCCTCTGTCGGTTATGCAGAGCGACCCAAGATTATACTCTTTTTGCGCCCGAAAATCATACCCGGGCGCTCAGAGCGTTGCATTAAGGTTTACTTTTTTGCCGCGAACCGTCGATTTACAAGGGCGGACGGCAAAACGCCGAGGTGTTTTTTCAGCGCGGACCGCGATTGTACCGCAAGAAGGCCCGAGTACGGAAAGACGACGCTTAGGCGTTAAGCGCCAACCCCCTGCGGTCAAACGGACGCGGCATCGCAAGCGGCTCAAGGTTGCAGTCGGCGGCTAACCCTTTCCGCGGTCCGCGTAACCGCGGCGCGCGTGAGCAGCCGCGTTGCCCACGCGCCTAGCCGCACCGACAGCTTGCCCGGGATGACCACGGGCCGGCGGCGCTCGAACGCGCGCAGCGACGCCTCGACGATAGTGGCTGGCAAGTCCATCTTCGCCGTGGATACCGAGCTGCCCATTTGCTCGAAGAAGCGGGTCGCCACAGGCCCTGGACATACCGCCAGGACGTGCACATCGCTTGCGCGCAGTTCGCGCCACAGGGCCTCGCTGAAACTCAGGACGAATGCTTTGGTGGCTGCGTACACGCCCAGATACGGCAAGCCCTGAAACGCCGCCGAAGAGGCCACGTTGACTACGCCTCCGCCGCCTCGTGCGACCATTCCCGGCACAAACAAATGCGTGAGTGCCACCAGCGCTTGAACGTTCACCTGGATTTGCTCTTGCTCCCGACGCAGCGGGTGGCTCAGAAAAGCGCCGCCCAGGCCGAAGCCCGCGTTGTTGATCAGCATGTCCACCTTGAGCCCGAGGCGCGAGACGTCGTCATGCAGCACCGCGGGCGCGAACGGGTCGGCGAGGTCCGCGCGCAGCGCATAGGCAGCCACGCCGTAGGTTGTCGTGAGCCGCGTGGCGAGCGCATCGAGGGCGGCGTCGGAGCGCGCCACCAGGATTACGCTGCATCCGCGTGCGGCCAGCGTTTCGGCAAACTGCTCGCCCAGCCCGGATGAGGCGCCGGTGATCAGTGCGGTTGAACCGCGGTAGTTGAACATCGTACTTCTCCTGGTCATACGTTCGCCGTGACAATCCAAGGCCCGGTGTTGCCGGTGGTGTTCGAATCCCGCCGGATGTCGTTGCCGTTGCCGGTGCTTTGCCGAGCTCGCGTTTTATCACAGCCGGCGCAGTATTCGGCATTGCCCGGACCAACAGGTTCAATTGCCCCCCGTTTTAGTGCGCGGCACGGTGCGGGTGTCTGGGCACGGATGGTAAAAGCCGGAAGCCCCGCGCTGACACTGGCGACGCCGGGGCTTATTCCAAATTGTTGACGGGTAGGGTGGCGCCGACCAGGCGCCAGGACCAGATGCCGACGCGCCGGAACGTGAAGGCGATATGCCTGGCCCGACTGGAAGCGACAACGGTCGATGCGTCGGTGTAGCGGATCCAGTAGTGTGCTTCGCGGGCTGCCAGAACTTTATCGGGGGTCGCGGCCGATGGCGCCGCGGGCCGATTGCCGGTCTCGGGGCGCGACGCTTGCGGTGTGTCCGGCTCGGGCTCTTCCCCGGCGGCTGCGTGCAACGACCCGCGCCTGAGCATCAACATCACGCCAGCGGGCGATATCTGCGCATCCAGCTTGGGCTTTGCGACGTTCGAGACGATTGCCGCGCCTAACGTAGCGAGCGGATTATCGCGCGTGGACGGCGTGGACAACTCGCGACGCACTTCAGCTTGCAATTGCTCATTGATATTTTGGCGCAGCGCGGGAAAATCGATGTATTGCGAAAAAGCCTTGGCGTCGCGCCGGTCGATGGCCTTTTTCATTTGATAGATCGTGTAATACGGGCTGAAGTAGTTGCTTGCCGCCAAGGCCAGCAGCACAAGCACGACGGAAACGACGGGTACCACGACTTTCTTTTGCATGATCTTCCGGCACGACGCGACGTTGGCAATGGCTTACCAGCGTCAGGTCATAAAGCGATGAGCGGGGCTAATGGGGAACCCTGTTCAATATAGGATTTGCGACACACGCGAGCAATGCATGCCTGCACATTGTGCGTCCAAACCGGTTTGCGCAAGGAGCGGCAGCGAACATAAGGCTTGCGCGAGAGGATCCGGCGCCGACGCAATGCATGCTTATACCCAAATATGCGCAAACACGCATCGCTCCAGATCCGCCGATACCGACACTGTTAGGCCGGCTGACCGCTCATAGCGTATTCGAAATCTTGACTCAGGGTTTGAAACCCGATTCGCGCGCGATCACGCGCGCGCGGTGGCAGCCTCGACCATCTGCCTGGCGCATTCGACCGACGCCTTGACCACCGGGTGTTGCAAGCCGTAGGTTTGGCTGGCCGCATAAAATCCCTCGATCAGCAGCGCGAGTCCGCAAGCGAGTTCGGCCGGTTCGCGCACACCCGCCGCGGCCGCGATGCCGGTCAGCCTGCTTAGCAAACGCTCTTTGTGTTTCAACACGAACCTGCGCACCGGATGGGCCGGATCGCCGAACTCGGCTGCGATATTGACGAACGGGCAGCCTCGGTAGTCGTTGCCGACAACAGACGCCCGTGTGAGCTCCTCGGAGAAAATATGCATCAATTGCTGTGCGGGCGCATCCGGCGCACGCGCGACACACGCTTCGAATTTTTCCCAAAACAGAATGTCACGGCGTTCCAGGTAGGCCAAGACCAAGGCGTCCTTCGACCGGAACTGCCGATACAGACTCATCTTGTTCAGGCCCGCACGCGCGATCACCGCGTCTATACCGACACAGCGCACGCCTTCCCGATAAAATAAATCGGCAGCGGCGTTCAACAGCTGTTCCTGCGCCTGCGTGCCAGGGGTACGGGCAGCAATGGAGCCGCGTGGGTTCTTCATCAAATCTCTCCTGAGACGCTTGACATGTTACTGCTCGGTAACTAAGCTGCGCAAGCAGATTGTTACAGCCCGGTAACAAATCGGGATGCATCGGAAGGCAAGCCTGAGCGCTGGTTTCCGGCTCATCGGGGTCCCGTCCGGGGCACATTCAACGTGCAGTCCATTTTCCGCAAAGTCGAGAGTTGCATGAATTTATCTTTGGCCGCTACCCGTGAGCATCTCGCTCGACGCATACGTCCACACTTTCACTACGGTTGGCTAACGCTGGCTGTGACTTTTCTGGTCCTGCTGGCGGGCGCCGGTACGCGCGCCACGCCCAGCGTGATGATGCTGCCACTCGAACATGAATTCGGCTGGAGCCGCGCGACGGTTTCGCTGGCGATTTCGGTGAACATCGCGCTCTATGGCTTGATGGGACCGTTTGCCGCCGCGGCAATGCAGCGCTTCGGCGTGCGCCGTACGGTGCTGAGTGCGCTAAGCGTGCTGGCCGCGGGAGTCGGCTTGTCCGCGATGATGCGTACACCGTGGCAGATGGTTTTGATATGGGGCTTGGTGGTCGGCAGTTCAACTGGGGTGGTGGCGTTGTCGCTGTCGGCGACGATCGTTGGGCGTTGGTTCGTCAAACATCGCGGCCTGGCAATGGGCATTTTGACTGCCAGCACGGCGACCGGCCAACTGGTATTCCTGCCCATGCTGGCGGCTGTAGCCGAGCATGCCGGCTGGCGCTACGTGGTACTGATCGTAGCGCTGGCCGCTGCCGTGGTCATTCCGTTGGTGGCGTTCCTGATGCCAGAGAATCCGCAGCAGGTGGGCTTGCGGCTGATCGGCGAGAGTCCCGATGCACCGGTAGGCACCGCGCCCGTCACCGGCAATCCGATTGCGCTGGCGTTCAATACCTTGTTCGTCGCGGCGCGATCGCGCGATTTCTGGCTGCTTTTTTTCAGTTTCTTCGTGTGTGGTGCGAGCACCAACGGCTATATCGGCACGCATTTCATCGCAATGTGCGCCGATCACGGCCTGAGCGAAGTGCAGGGCGCCAGCATGCTGGCCGCGATGGGCATACTCGACCTGTTCGGCACGACTTTCTCCGGTTGGCTGTCGGACCGCTTCAATAGCCGGTACCTGTTGTGCTGGTACTACGGTTTGCGTGGCCTATCGCTCATCTACCTGCCCTATGCGTTCGGATTCGATTTCTACGGTTTGCCCATATTCGCCATCTTCTATGGCCTGGACTGGATCGCGACCGTGCCCCCTACGGTCAAGTTAACCTCCGACGTGTTCGGCGCGAAAGCCGCGCCGGTCGTGTTCGGCTGGATCGTGGCCGGACACCAGCTCGGCGCGGCTTTCGCGGTGCTTGGCGCGGGGATGATGCGCTCGAGCCTGGGGAACTACACGCTGGCGTCGACCGTGTCGGGCGGCTTGTGCCTGGTTGCGGCCGTCATGGTCTTGCGTATCCATCGCAACCCGAAGGTGCGCGCGCCCGCCGTGCCGGCTTAAGCGACCAAGCGACCAAGCGACCAAGCGGCCAAGCGACCAAGCGACCAAGCGGCCAAGCGACCAAGCGACCAAGCGGCCAAGCGGCCAAGCGACCAAGCGGGCTCTCGGGGTAAAATTGCTCGCGCGATTTCAAACCCCGATGCTTTAACCCTTTGCCTGGAAAATCGATGACCACCAAACCCGCTCCTACCTCCGTTCCGATCGATCCTCTGCTGGCCGGCCGCTGGAGCCCGCGGGCACTGTCGCGGCAAGCGGTTGGCGCCGCAGACTTGCACGCCATTCTGGAAGCCGCGCGCTGGACGCCGTCTTCGTTGAACTTGCAACCGTGGCGTTTTATTGTGTGTGATCGCAGCACCGACGCAAACGCGTATGATCGAGCCTTTGCCGCACTGGTGCCGTTCAACCAGGGATGGGTTGCGGGAGCGCCCGTGCTGGTGGTAGTCTGCGCGCAAACCGTGAATGCCAAGGGCGAGCCTATCGGCACCGCTCAGTACGACACAGGCGCAGCCGCTTTTTCGCTGACCCTGCAGGCTCACGCGCTCGGACTTGCTGCGCATCAGATGGCTGGCTTCGATGCAAGCCAGGTGCGGGAAAGCTTTGCGATCCCTGCGGGCGTTGAAGTCATGGCCATTATAGTCGTGGGTCATCATGGGGATCCACAGCAACTGGAGGGCAAGTTGCTGGAGCGCGAGCAGGCGGCGCGCCTGCGCTCGCCGTTGGGCGAGGTCGCGTATAAGGGCGCGTGGGGTGTTTCAATGTAAGCGGTGTCGCCAAGGGTGCGCCGTGTGGTCGCATTTAATTGGATGACATGACTTTCTGCGCTATTGATTTTGGGACTTCGAATTCGGCCGTAGCGTTGCCGCAGTTGTCGGCAGTGCGCCTGGCCGAGGTCGAAGGGTCCCTGCAAACTTTACCGACGGCGGTGTTCTTCAACGTCGACGAAGGGACTCGCGAGTTCGGCCGGGCGGCGGTTCAGGCCTACGTGGACGGCTACGACGGCCGCCTGATGCGCTCGATGAAAAGCATACTCGGCTCGGCGCTCGCGGAACAGACCACTGACATCGGCGACGGCAGTGCGATCCGCTTTGTCGACGTCATCACGTTGTTCCTTCAACATCTCAAGAGCAAGGCTGAAGCCTGCGCGCACGCGCCGCTCGATCGCGCGGTATTGGGGCGACCGGTATTCTTTGTCGACGATGATCCCGTAGCCGACTTGCTCGCACAAAACCAGTTGGCGGCAGCCGCGCAGTCCGTTGGCTTTCGCGAAATCCATTTCCAATACGAACCCATCGCTGCGGCTTTCGATTACGAATCGCAGCTAGGCGAGGAACGGCTAGTGCTGGTCGCCGACATCGGCGGCGGCACCTCGGACTTTTCGCTGGTGCGGGTGGGCCCCAAGCGGATGAAGCAGTTGGATCGCAAAGGCGATGTGCTCGCGCATTATGGGGTACACGTGGCCGGTACCGATTTCGACAAGCGTGTGGAGCTGGCTAGCATCCTGCGTGAACTCGGCTATCAGGCAGTGGCGCGTGAAGGCCGCGAGGTGCCGAGCAAGGTGTACTTCGATCTGGCGACCTGGCATTTGATCAATACGGTCTATTCGGCTCGCCGTTACGGCGAATTCAGACTGATGAAGCATCTGTACACCAACCCGCTACACCACCAGCGGCTTATGCGCGTGGTCGAGCGGCGCCTGGGCCATGCGTTGATGGGTCAGGCTGAGCATGCCAAGATCGCGGTCGCGGCGGGCGGGCGTACCGAGATCGATCTGGAGCAGGTGGAAGAGGCGCTGCGTATCGGTTTCGACGAGCGGCAGATGATCGAAGCCGGTGCCGAAGAGGCTCAACGCATAGCGACGGCTGCGCGGCATACGGTAGCGCTGGCCGGGGTGGCACCGGAGCAGGTGGCGGCGATTTATTTCACAGGCGGCACTACCGGGCTGAAATTCCTGACGGATGCGATCGCCGTGCAGTTCCCGGGGGCCGAGCGCGTGTTTGGCGATGCGTTGGCCAGCGTCGCCAAGGGCTTGGGGATACATGCACAACGCATCTTCGCCTGAAGGCCGGCGAGAGCGCGCCTTGTCGGTGACGAGGCGTACGCGACAGAGCGTGGGTGGGAAGGCACCGCTGGCCGGGCGCGGACGATAGCGCGGGGCGCAAAGGGGCGCAAAGCAAGCGCAACGAAGCAACGCGGGCCACAAAAGGTAGACGAAAAAAACCCCGCTAAAGCGGGGTTTTTTCTGGTCAGGCCAGCTTTACAGCGGCCCGACTGCTTTCAGCAAACCTTACAGCGGCTTGATGTTGGCGGCTTGCTTACCCTTCGGGCCATTCTTCACTTCGAAGCTGACCTTTTGGTTTTCTTGCAGCGTCTTGAAGCCGTCTGCGCGAATTTCCGAGAAGTGGGCGAACAGATCTTCACCGCCGCCGTCGGGGGTAATGAAGCCAAAGCCTTTTGCATCGTTAAACCATTTGACGGTGCCGGTTTCCATATTACTTTCCTAAAATAAAAATTGAAGTGAGCCGAGGCTCGTTGTGCACGGAATCAAGGAAGGGTGAATATGACAACCGAAGTACCGTTGATGGGCGACTGCTAGTGTACAAATACTCGCCGCTTGAAAATCCTGCTACGTCTTTATACGGCCATTCAATGATTGGGTCAAGTCCTTTGGATTAATTTTCTTACTAATTTCTGCAAAGTTTCACTCGCCTCGGCAGACAGTGCGTAAAAAATACCGAAATACTGGGTTCTAAGCGGCAAATAGACCGGAACTGCGGTCCTTTTGAGATGCCCGTTTGATGCTCATTTAAAGCGCGGAACCGGCCTGCGGGTCGCGCAGGCCGGCCCAGCTTGGGGCAGCCGACGGGGCGAGCGCAAAAAGGTCTAGCACGCGCGTAACGGTATGGTCGATTACGGCGTCAAGGGACGCCGGCTTGAAGTAGAACGCGGGAACGGGCGGAAAAATAATACCGCCCATCTCGGTGACGGCGGTCATATTGCGCAAATGCGCCAAATTGAGCGGCGTCTCACGCACCATCAGCACCAGGCGCCGGCGCTCTTTGAGCACGACGTCGGCGGCGCGGGTGATCAGATTATCGGCATAGCCGTGAGCGACGGCCGCGAGCGTTTTCATCGAGCACGGGGCGATGACCATGCCATCGGTTGCAAATGAACCGCTGGCGATCGTGGCGCCGACATCGCGCACGTTATGAACGACATCGGCCAGCGCATGGAGCGCTTCGCGTTCGAGCCCGAGTTCATGTTGGATATTCAGCCAGCCGGAACTGGACACGAGCAGGTGCGACTCGACCTGCTCGATTTCACGCAACCGCTCCAGCAACCTCACGCCGTACACCGCGCCTGAGGCCCCGGTGATAGCCACGACAACGCGACGCATAGCGGGACGCTGCGACGCCGGCATCGCGAGCGCGCTTCAGGCCGTGGTGAAGAGTTGCTGCAATTCACCCGATTCGTACATTTCCATCATGATGTCCGAGCCGCCGATGAACTCGCCGTTCAGGTAAAGCTGCGGAATCGTCGGCCAATTGGCAAATTCCTTGATGCCCTGACGGATTTCGTCATCTTCGAGCACATTCACCGTGTGCAGTTGGTTCGCGCCGACCGCCTTCAGGATCTGGATCGCCCGGCCGGAAAAGCCGCACATCGGAAACTGCGCCGTGCCCTTCATAAAGAGCACTACCGAATTCGAGTCGACGATCTGTTTGATGCGTTCTTGCGTATTCATGATCAGGATTGCCTAAAAAAGTTGCACGTAAAATTGTACGTTGCTAGCAAGGTCAATGATAGCGGATTTCTTCTTTTGCAGTACCGCGGGCCGCCTGACGGGGCTTTTCGGCACGCATGAGCACGGATTCATGCCACGCATGGCGAGTCGGGCCGCATGGTGATCTGCCTGGCTACCCCTTTGGGGAACTCACTTGGGGAACTCACTTCGCGCAGCGCCAATGGCCACCTGTGATCCGGTCGATGCCAGCCAGATCGGCGATAGATTCCACTGCGTCAAAGCCTCGCGTGCGTAGCAAGGCGGCGACATCGTGAGCTTGGTCATAGCCATGCTCGATCCACAGGGCGCCGTCGGCCAGCAAGTGCGCAGGCGCGCCGGCGACGATCGCGCGTATCGCGCTGAGCCCATCCGCTTCGTCCGTAAGCGCCCCGCGAGGTTCGAAGCGCAGATCGCCTTGCAGCAAATGCGGGTCGTCGGCGCGAATATACGGCGGGTTGCTCACGATTACATGGAAGCGCTGCACCGCAGCGGCTTGCGCCGTCGCCGTTGCTGCGACGCTAGCCTCGCTCGCACCCGCCGACCCGAGCGGACCCTGGGTCTGTCGAGCGCCACGCGACTCAAGCGCATCGAACCAGTCGCCGGCCAGCAATCGCAAAGCGCCCCCCATGCGGTCAGCGGGCAACAAGCGGTCGGCATTCAGCCGGGCGACAGCCAGCGCGTCTACGCTGCGATCGGTTGCTGTAACGCTGGCATCCGCCCGGCCATATGCGAACGCAATCGCGATAGCGCCGCTGCCGGTGCCCAGATCGAGAAGCGCAGGCTCGACAATGCCTGTGCAAACTTGCAGCGCCTGTTCGACCAGTAGCTCGGTTTCCGGGCGCGGGATCAACACCGACGCGCTCACGCTGAATTCAAGCCCATAAAATTCACGCTGCCCCAGCAACTGTGCGACCGGCTCGCCGGCCAGCCGCCGTTCGGCCAACGCCTGATAGCGTGCAACCGCTGCGGGTTCGAGTAGCTCCTGATCGCGCGTAATCAGTGCGGTACGCGGCCAGCCCAGCGCATGGGCAAGCAGGATTCGCGCTTCGCGTGGATCGAGCGTCGAGCGCACGGCTGCATGCAGTAGCGACGCAACCGTCGCCGCTGTGGGGGCGTGGCCCACGCTCAATCGCCATCTCCGAGTGCCGCGAGCAACTCAGCTTGATGCTCGCTGGCCAGCGAACGGATCAACTCGTCGAGATCGCCATCCATGATGTAGTCGAGCTTGTAGAGCGTCAGGTTGATACGATGATCGGTCATGCGCCCCTGCGGAAAATTGTAGGTACGGATGCGCTCCGAGCGATCCCCCGAACCGACCAGGCTCTTGCGCGTCGCCGCTTCCTTGGCGTGCTGTTCCTGTGCCTGCTTATCGTTGATGCGCGCCGCCAGCACCTTCAGCGCCTTGTCCTTGTTCTTGTGCTGCGAGCGGTCGTCCTGGCATTCGACGACGATCCCGGTCGGCAGGTGAGTCACGCGCACGGCGGAATCGGTCTTGTTGATGTGCTGTCCACCCGCACCTGAAGCGCGGAAGGTATCGATGCGCAAATCCGCGGGGTTGATGACCACCGCGCTGAGTTCGTCGGCTTCCGGCATCACCGCGACTGTGCACGCCGAGGTGTGAATGCGCCCCTGCGCTTCGGTCTCCGGCACTCGCTGCACCCGGTGACCGCCCGATTCGAACTTCAAGTGCGAAAACGCGCCCTGGCCGACGATGCGGATGATCACTTCCTTGTAACCGCCGAGATCCGACGGGCTTTCCGACATCATTTCCACCTGCCAGTGCTGCCGTTCCGCGTAGCGCATGTACATGCGCAGCAACGCGCCCGCGAACAGCGCGCTCTCATCGCCGCCGGTGCCGGCGCGGATTTCCAGGAAAATATTGCGCTCGTCGTTCGGATCCTTGGGCAGCAGCATCCTTTGCAGTGCCTCTTCGAGCGCGGCCATCTGCGTGCGCGCTGAACCCACTTCCTCTTCGGCAAAGGCCTTCATCGATGGGTCCGTGGCCAGTTCGAGCGCGGTCGCTTCGTCGGTGTGGGCCTGTTTCCACAATTCGTATTGCTCGACCAGCGGCGACAACTCGGCATGCTCGCGGGTCAACTTGCGATACTGGTCGAGATTGGAGGTGACATCGGGCTGATTCAACAATAAACCGAGCTCGGCCAGCCGGGTCACCAGCTGATCGAGTTTGTCTTGCATGCTTTTTTTCATTACGCGTACCGATATCAACGTCGGGATGGAGGGGGGAGCCGAGTCGGCAGGGCGTCGGCGCGCCTCGCGGGAGGACGCCGACAAGCGCGCCTGAAACAGGCGTCGCGCGCGCGAGCGGCGCTAACGGTCCGAAGAACCCGAGGACTTGAACAGTTCGGGCAGCAGCGTCACCAGCGACTCGCGCTGGTGGCCGCTTGCGTGGTTTAGCGCGTGGGTCGGGCCGTGCAGGAATTTATTGGTGAGCGATTGCGACAGCGCCTCCAGCACGCTGGCCGGGTCGTCGCCGCGCGCCAGCATCTTTTGCGCGCGTTCCAGTTCGAAGCGGCGTACTTGGTCGGCTTGCGCGTGTAGGCCGCGTATCACCGGTACCACGCTGCGCGCATCGATCCACTGCATGAAATGCTGCACGCGAGTTTCGATGATCGCCTCGGCTTGCGCCACGGCGGCCTGGCGCAAGGCATTGCCCTGGCTCACGATGGTGCCGAGGTCGTCGACCGTATAGAGAAACACGTCTTCGAGCTTGCCGACCTCGGGTTCGATATCGCGCGGCACGGCCAGGTCGACCATGAAAATCGGCCGGCGGCGGCGTGCCCGCAAGGCGCTTTCGACCGCGCCCAAGCCGATGATAGGCAGCGTGCTGGCAGTACACGAAACCACGATATCGAATTCGTGCAGCCGCGCAGGCACATCCGACAGCGGCATCGCGTGGCCGTTAAAGCGGCCGGCCAGTTTCGCGCCGCGCTCTGCGGTGCGATTGGCCACCACCAGCTCGCGTGGATTTTGCGCGGCAAAATGCGTGGCGCACAGATCGATCATTTCACCCGCGCCGATAAACAGCACGCGCTGGGTCGAAATGTTTTCGAAAATGCGCTGGGCCAGCCGCACGGCTGCTGCTGCCATGGACACCGAATGTGCGCCGATCTCCGTCTGGCCGCGCACTTCCTTGGCGACCGCAAAAGTGCGCTGGAACAACTGGTTCAGATAAGTGCCCAGCGCGCCGGCTTCGGACGCGGTACGTACCGCATCCTTGAGCTGACCGAGAATCTGCGTTTCGCCCAGCACCATGGAGTCCAGCCCGCTCGCGACGCGAAACGCGTGGCGTATCGCTTCCGACTGCGGAAGTGCATAGACATGTGGCGCAAGTTCTTCAGGCGCCAGATTGTGATATCTCGACAACCAGATCACCGCTTGCTCGCGCGCGGCCCGATCGTCGGTTGCGCAATACAGTTCGGTGCGGTTACAGGTCGAAAGAATCGCGGCTTCCGCCACGCTGAGTTTGGGCGGCGCGTCGGCGCGCCGCGTGTCGCGGCCCAGCCATGCCTGTTTAAGCGTCAGCAGGGCCGGTTTGATCTGCTCAAGCGGGAACGCCACGCGTTCGCGTAAAGCGACCGGCGCGGTGTGATGGTTGATCCCGATGGCAAGCAGTTGCATGTCTGGCCGACTCCTAAGGCCGATATTATAGCGTTTTTGGATTTTTCTCATTTTCAATGAATCACGGGTGTGCGGCTTGACACTTCGGGGCGGCCGGCGAGGCTTCGCGTGCGGGTTGCTTGCGCGTATCCGGCGCCGGCCATTACACTCGACCGATAGCCGAAGCGCGCAAGGGCAAGCGTGAACGGTTCATCAGGGGCAAAGGGGGCACATGGGCTGGATCGGTACGATTTTCGTAGGAGCGGTAGTGGGCCTATCTGGGTGGTGGTTGCAACGGCCGCGCGTGCGAGCGGGCATGCGTCTTTGGTTGGCCGTGGTATTGGCTGCCGCTGCGGCGGTCATCGCCAAGCTGGCTGGTAATTTGACCGGTTTCTTTTACGATGGACAAACGCTGGAGTGGCTGGCGATCGCGCTAGCTGCCATTGCGACCGTTACGGTGTTGGGCAGCGTCGCGGCGCGCTAAGCCGCACTTTCATCTATCCGACTGGTTCGTCGCGGCGGCTGCCGCGCCGGCGACCTAGTCCCAACCGACAGGTTTCATCATGAATGCACGAACCCCCGTTTTCGCTCCGGCACAACGCCTGGAACGCCTGCGCGCTGCGCTGCGCGAACAAGGGCTGGCTGCTTGCATCGTTCCTTCGTCCGATCCGCATTTGTCCGAATACCTGCCGCAGCGTTGGCAGGGGCGTAGCTGGTTGTCCGGGTTCACCGGTTCGGTCGGTACGCTGGTGGCTACCGAGACGTTCGCCGGGCTGTGGGTCGATAGCCGCTATTGGGTGCAAGCCGAAGCGCAGTTGGCTGGAAGCGGCATCGAACTCATGAAAATCCGCGCCGGGGAAACCCAGCCGCACGCGGATTGGTTGGCCGCCAATCTGCCGCAGGGCGCGCGGGTGGCGGTTGACGGCACCGTGCTCGCGATGGCGGCTGCCCGCGCTTTGCAAGGGGCGCTGAGTGCGCGCGGCATTGAGCTCGTCACCGATATCGATTTGCTTGATGCCGTCTGGCCGGACCGGCCCAGCTTGCCGACGGCCCCGGTGTTCGCTCATGAGGCGCCGTTCGCGCCGCATTCGCGCGCCGAAAAACTCGCGTCGGTACGCCGGGCGATGCAGGCGCATGGCGCCGACTGGCACTTTATCTCGACGCTCGACGACATCGCGTGGCTGCTCAACCTGCGTGGCGCCGATGTCAGCTACAACCCGGTGTATGTGGCCCACTTGCTGCTCGGGCAGGATCGCGCGGCGCTTTTTATCGCGGACGGCAAGGTTTCAGCAGAATTGGCCCAGGCCCTGGCCGTGGATCGCGTCAAGTTAGCGCCTTACGACGAGGTGTCGGCGGCACTTGCCGCATTGCCGGCACAAACCAAGCTGCTGATCGATCCGCGTCGCGTGACCTATGGTTTGGTGCAAGCGGTGGACACCAGCCGTGTCGCACTGGTCGAGGCGGTGAACCCCTCGACATTTGCCAAGTCCCGCAAGAGCGAGGCCGAAGCCGCGCAAGTGCGCGCGACGATGGAGCAGGATGGCGCCGCGCTTTGCGAGTTTTTTGCATGGCTCGAAGCGGCTCAGGGTGGCGAAATGCAGGGTGGCGAAATGCAGGGTGGCGAAATGCAGGGTGGTGAAGCGCGAGGTGGTGAAGCGCAGCGCCGTGAGAAGATTACCGAGCTAACCATCGACGAACGCCTGAGCGCCGCGCGCGCGCGCCGGCCCGGTTTCATTTCCTTGAGCTTTGCGACGATAGCGGGCTTCAACGCCAACGGTGCAATGCCCCACTATCGCGCGACCGCTGAGGCGCATTCGGTGATCGAGGGCGATGGTTTGCTACTCATCGACTCGGGCGGCCAGTACGTGAGCGGCACGACCGATATCACGCGTGTGGTACCGATCGGCACCCCGAGCGCCGCGCAAAAGCGGGATTTCACGCTGGTGCTCAAAGGCGTGATCGCGCTTTCGCGAGCGCGATTTCCGCGCGGGATTCGCTCGCCGATGCTCGATGCCCTGGCGCGCGCACCGATGTGGCAGGCGGGCCTCGATTACGGTCACGGTACGGGCCACGGCGTCGGATATTTTCTGAACGTGCACGAAGGTCCGCAGGTCATTTCGTACCATGCGCCGGCTGAGCCCTACACCGCAATGGAGGCGGGCATGATCACGTCGATCGAACCGGGCGTCTATCGGCCGGGTGGCTGGGGCGTGCGCATCGAGAATCTCGTGCTCAATGTGGCCGACGGGGAGACCGAGTTCGGTACGTTCCTCAAATTCGAGACGCTTACGCTATGTCCGATCGATACCCGTTGCATTGATCGAACCTTGCTCAGCACGGAAGAGATCGCTTGGCTGAACGACTATCATGCGACGGTGCGGGCGCGCTTGGCGCCGCACGTCAGTGGATCCGCGGCAAGCTGGCTGATGGAGCGGACCGAAGCAATCAAGATGTTGGCGCCGTATCCAGACTCCGGCGCTCACATCTAGATCGCCGCCGCGAAAAGAAACAGGCCCGCGAGCTCGGTGAAGACCGGGCCTGCGGGCCTGCTTTTCTGAAGTGGGTGCAAACGCGCTTTAAGCCGCGAATGAGCCCGGCGATTCAACGCGTAATCGGCTTATACCGCAGCCGCTTCGGCTTGGCCCCTTCCGCCCCGAGCCGTTTGACCTTGTCGGCCTCGTATTCCTGATAGTTGCCATTGAAGAACACGGCCTGCGATTCCCCCTCGAACGCCAGGATGTGTGTAGCGATCCGATCGAGAAACCAGCGATCGTGCGAGATCACCATCACCGAGCCGGCGAATTCCAGCAGCGCATCTTCAAGCGCACGCAGCGTTTCCACGTCGAGGTCATTGGACGGCTCATCGAGCAGCAGCACATTGCCGCCCGCGATCAGTGTCTTGGCCATATGCAGCCGGCCGCGCTCGCCACCAGACAAGTTGCCGACCACTTTCTGCTGGTCGCCGCCCTTGAAGTTGAACCGGCCGATGTATGCGCGAGACGGTGTTTCGTATTTGCCCACGGTCAGGATATCGGCACCGCCTGAAATTTCCTCGAACACGGTCTTGTCGCTCGACAGCGCGTCGCGGCTTTGGTCTACATAAGCAAGCTTGACGGTCGGGCCAATTTTCACGGTGCCGCTATCGGGCGTTTCCTGCCCGGTGATCATGCGAAACAGCGTCGATTTGCCGGCGCCGTTCGGCCCGATGATGCCGACGATTGCGCCGGCCGGGATCGAAAAGCTCAGGTTGTCGATCAGTAGCCGGTCGCCATACGCTTTGCTGACATTGACGAATTCGATCACTTCATTGCCGAGGCGGTCTGCCACCGGAATAAAGATCTCCTGGGTCTCGTTGCGCTTCTGATATTCCTGGCTATTGAGCTCTTCGAAACGTGCAATCCGCGCCTTCGATTTGGCTTGACGGCCTTTCGGATTCTGGCGCACCCATTCGAGCTCCTTATGCAGCGCTTTCTGACGCGCCGACTCGGTGGACTCTTCCTGTTTCAGGCGCGTTTCTTTCTGATCCAGCCACGAGCTGTAATTGCCCTTCCATGGAATGCCTTGTCCGCGGTCCAGTTCCAGGATCCATTCCGCGGCATTGTCGAGGAAATAGCGATCGTGAGTGACGGCGACCACGGTGCCGGGGAAGTGGGTCAGGAATTGCTCTAGCCAGTCGACCGATTCCGCGTCCAAGTGGTTGGTCGGTTCGTCGAGCAGCAGCATGTCGGGTTTGGACAGCAGCAATTGGCACAGCGCAACGCGGCGCTTCTCGCCCCCCGAAAGGTGGCCGATCTTCGCGTCCCAAGCCGGTAGGCGCAGCGCGTCGGCGGCGATCTCCAACTGCTGCTCGGGGCTGGCGCCGTCGCTGGCCGCGATGATCGCTTCGTATTTGGCCTGCTCGGCGGCGAGCGCGTCGAAGTCGGCATCTTCTTCGGCGTAGGCTGCGTAGATCTCTTCGAGCTTTTGCTGCGCCGAGAAAATTTCGCCCAGGCCCGCCTCGACCGCCTGACGCACGGTGAATTCAGGATCGATCACCGGTTCTTGCGGCAAATAGCCAATCGACAGATTCGGCATCGGCGTGGCTTCGCCTTCGATTTCCGTATCCAGGCCGGCCATGATCTTGAGCACGGTCGATTTGCCCGAGCCGTTCAGGCCGAGCACGCCGATCTTGGCGCCGGGGAAAAACGACAAATTGATATTCTTCAGAATCTGGCGTTTGGGCGGGACGATCTTGCCCACCCGGTTCATGGTGAAAACATACTGTGCCATAGCGAGTCCGGATAACTTGGATGAAAGAGGGGAGCGGGGTGCGTGACAAAACGTGAGGCCCGACGCAACAAGCAGTTATTGTACGGGATCGGGCTGCGGGATTCACGGGCAAGCAGCGAGGAGCCGACTCGATGCCGCCGAGAAGTTGACGGGAAGCGCGCCGGCGCGTGCGGCAACCGTAAGCGGGTTGGGCGTGTCAGGTGCTATCCATATTGACACCCATGAGAGCAGGCAACACCATTGAGCCCGAGCGGGAGCAAGTGTCACCTCGGGGTTACCTTCTTAACCAGGACCAGGAAAAAGCATGCCTACACGTCGTCAATTCGTCAGCGCCTTGGGCGCCACCGGAATCGGTGCCATGTTGCCTTTGAGCGCGTTGCACGCGCAAACCGGAGGCGAAGCGGCGATGGCGCGCATCAAACGCACGGGAACCTTGCGCACCGGCATGGTGGCGGGCGCTGCTCCCTACTTTGCCAAAGATATCGCGACGGGGCAGTGGCTGGGCTTTGGCGCCGATTTCGCGCGCGACCTGGCCAGCGCGCTCGGCGTCAAGCTGCAGTACGTGGAGACGACCTGGGGCAATGCGGTGCTCGACTTGCAGTCCAACAAGATCGATTGCATGTTCGGCCTCGGGCCGACCGAACAGCGCCGCAAAATGATAGGGTTCACCGACCCGGTGTTCCACAACACGTTTACCATTGTTGCGCGCAAGGGCTACAACCCGAGCACCTGGGCCGAGATCAACAAGCCCGACGCGCGCATCGCCGTCGACGTGGGTTCGAATCAGGACCAGTTCGCCACGCGCATGCTGCCCAATGCGAGCGTGCGACGTTACGACACCTCGGGCGACGCCACGCTTGCGTTACAGACTGGCCGTGCCGATGCCCAGGTGCTGGTGGTGGTGCTGGCCGCCACGGTGCTTGCGAAGGCGCCGGGCCTGGGGCACATGGTGATACCCACGCCCATCGAGGGCACCGACGTGTGCGCGGGGATTCAGCAAGAAAGCGATCCGGCGTTGATGAACTTCATCAACCAGTGGCTCGCCGAGATGCACCGCACCGGCAAGACCCGCGCCACGATACTCGCCAATATGGAAAAGCTCGTCGGTATCAAGGCGACGGATTTTCCGAAGGACGCGTCGTTTTAAGCTGATTGCGGCGTCGAGTGCGGCGGCACATACGACGTGCACCCGCTCTCAAGACGTCGCCGCGCCGGCATTAAAGCGCGCCAAAAACGCCTGCGTGGCTGCCCGCGCTGGCCGGTCGATCAGCTGTGCCGCGGGGCCGCTTTCGACGACCACACCATCGCGCATGAACACCACCTCGTCGGCTACCTCGCGGGCAAACGCAATTTCGTGCGTGACCAGCACCATCGTCATGCCGGCCTCGGCGAGCGTCCTGATCACGCTCAATACTTCGCCGACCAGTTCGGGGTCGAGCGCCGAGGTTGCTTCGTCGAACAACATCACCTCGGGTTGCAGCGCAAGCGCACGGGCAATCGCGACACGCTGCTTCTGCCCACCCGATAAATTATTCGGATAAGCCTCTGCGCGATCGGCAAGACCGATTCGGGCCAGCAGTTCGCGAGCCTGCTGGGCTGCCTCGGCCCGCGGCTTTTTCAGCACCGTCAGCATGCCCTCCATGACGTTCTGCAAAACGGTCATATGCGGGAACAAGTTGAAATGCTGGAACACCATGCCGGTATTGGCGCGAAACGTCGCAAGCAGCCGGTCCGGCGGCAGCGGAGGCTTTTTCGCGTCGAAATTGAAACGGTGAGAGCCAACCTGCAAATGCCCCCCGTCGGGAATCGTGAGCAGGTTGATGCACCTGAGCAGTGTCGATTTGCCGGAACCCGACGGGCCGATGATGGCGACCACCTTGCCTTTTTCAACCGTCAGGGAAATATCCTTGAGCACGACCTGCGCATCGAATTGCTTGCGCAGGCGGGTGAGGGTGATCATTGGTTCTGCCATGTTCGTCTCGTCCCGGTCACGTGTTGTCTTGCTTGGCGAGCCGGGTTTCCAGCCGCTTGGAGATAATTGTCGCGGGCAGCAGGACGACGAAATAGCAAATCGCCACGATCGTATAGATTTCCAGCGGGCGATAGGAGTCGTGTGCGGCGGATTGCCCCTGATAGAGCAAATCGGGAACCGCAAGCACTGACAGCAGCGAGGTATTTTTCAGCTGCATGATGGACTGGCTCATCAGCGGCGGCACCATGCGTTTGAATGCCTGCGGCAGGATCACACGGCGCATCACCTGGGCGCGGGTCATGCCGATCGCCATGCCGGCCTCGGTCTGGCCCGCGTCGATCGAGATGACGCCGGCACGCACGATCTCCGAATAGAATGCGCCGCCGTAGAGCGACAGAGCCAGCACTGCGGCGGTAGCGGCCGACATGTCGATGCCGGTGAGGATCGGCAACGCGTAGTAAAACCAAATCAGTTGCACGAGTACCGGTGTGCAGCGAAACAGTTCTACATAGGCACGCAGTGGCGCGCGGATCAGCACGCTTTTCGCCAGCCGACCCAGGCCGGTGACCAGGCCGATCAGCAGGCCCAGGCCGATGCAAACCGCCGTGTAGAGCAACGTATATAGCAAGCCCTGAAGCAACAGGGAGCGGTAAGTCCAGACTGCGCCAAAATCCCAGTGATACACGATGCCTCTCGAATTTAGCGGGTCATCTCGGCCGTAGCCCGGCGACCGCGGTTATTTAGGTAGCTGCCGCCTGCCGTGAGGCTGAGCCTGCGCGGAGATCGGCGACGGCGCGTCGGGCGTAGACGACGTTTCAGTCGTCGATTGCGCTGCCGTCGTCGCCACTGTTTCGGTCCTCTCCTGCGCGTCGGACGTTGATCGGGTCGCGGTCGTCGGTGGTGAAAGCGTCGTTGCAATGCCCATGTTGACCGTGATCAGCGAGGGATAGTCATATGCCGCACCCGAGCCGGTATCGACGGCGACACCAATCAAGCCGCCAAAAAGCAAATTGCCGAACGCCATGCCTTTGGTCGTCGATTTAATTGCCGCAACACCAGGATCAATGCCCTCTTTTTTGCAAGTGATGTTCAAGTCGTTGTAGGCACGATGAACGGTGACTGTGCCAGGAGTCGTAATAAACCACGTCCCTTTATCGTTCGTCAATGTACAAGCCGCGCCGGTGACTGGATCGGTTCCTTTCCTGGCCTCGACTGAAAGCACTTGATTCGTGCCTGAGACTATGGAAGCGCAACCGCTTAGCAAGCCCACCGCGAGACTCCCCGTGACAAGTAGCCGTCGCATTATTTCCCCTTGATTATTGTTATAACGAATTTTTTCTTGTCGGCGCGACCGCATGCTTATTTAATTGCAAGCCGGATTTATTCTGACCCTATTGTGGCGACCTTGTCTATTGGGAATGACCGGCTCGAAACACAATAACTTGTCCGATACCCTCAGTGCCTGGCACGGGGCGGCGTTGAGGCGGTCGGGTGACGCGGATAAAAAAGCCCGCTGAACGCGGGCTTAGGCCGTTGCAAAATTCCTGATATATCGAGGAATCGAGACTTGGGTTGAGTGGGCTAGACGTTGAACAAGAAATTCAACACGTCGCCATCGTGCACGACATATTCTTTCCCTTCTGCGCGCATCTTGCCCGCTTCCTTCGCGCCTTGTTCACCCTTGAACGCGATGAAATCATTGAAGGCGATCGTCTGCGCGCGGATAAAACCGCGTTCGAAGTCGGTGTGGATGACGCCTGCAGCCTGGGGCGCGGTGTCGCCGACATGGATGGTCCAGGCGCGCACTTCCTTCACACCAGCGGTGAAGTAGGTCTGCAAACCCAGCAACCGGAAGCCAGCACGGATCACGCGAGCCAGGCCCGGTTCTTCCATGCCCATATCGGCCAGAAATACGCCCATATCCTCTTCGGGCAAGTCGGCGATTTCGGCTTCGATCGCGGCGCACACGGCGACGACCGGCGCCTTCTCGGACTCTGCGAATTTCGTTACGACGTCGAGCAGCGGGTTGTTCTGGAAGCCGTCGTCCTTCACGTTCGCGACGTACATGGTCGGCTTGGCTGTGATCAGGCAGAACGGCTTGAGCAGGACGAGTTCGTCATCGGACAGGTCGAGCGCGCGTACCGGCTTGGCTTGGTCGAGCTGCGCGCGCACGCGTTCGAGTACAGCGGCGAGCTTGATCGCTTCCTTATCGTTGCCCGACTTGGCCGCCTTGGTATAGCGCGACAACGCTTTCTCGACCGTGGCCAGGTCGGCGAGTGCCAACTCGGTGTTGATCACTTCGATGTCCGACAGCGGGTCGATCTTGCCGGCCACATGGATCACGTTCGGATCTTCGAAGCAGCGCACCACATGCGTAATCGCGTCAGTTTCGCGGATATTGGCGAGGAACTTGTTGCCCAGCCCCTCGCCCTTGGACGCGCCCGCGACCAAGCCGGCGATGTCGACGAACTCGACGATGGCCGGCACGATGCGTTCCGGCTTGACGATCTCGGACAGCGCCTGCAAGCGCGGATCCGGCACCTCGACGATACCGACGTTCGGCTCTATCGTGCAGAAGGGGTAATTTTCAGCGGCGATGCCGGCTTTGGTCAGTGCATTGAACAGGGTGGACTTGCCGACGTTGGGCAAGCCGACAATGCCGCATTTGAGGCTCATGAAAAACCTTTCAGATTCAGTGGGTTGCGTGAGACTCTCGGCGCCGTGGCTAGGGTGATAACAACACCCTCTAAAGCACACTCAAGGACCGCTTGGAGCGAGACAAGATACCAAATCAGGGCGTTTGCTCAACGATTCTGTACGAGTTTTGTCACGGAAGAAGGCGATTATAACCCTATCAGATGCGTTGCTAGGCAGGGGTTCCGACAGGGTGGGGACGGTTTGCAGGGACAAAATGCTGCGCGGTCTTTGTCTTCGAATTGGGAAGCGGACTCAGACTTTCTGTGTGTCGACGAGCGTCGGAGCAAAATAGATACGTGTGACGCTCGGACGTTGGCCGTTGATTACGGTAGCCATCACGGTCGTTGTCGAGCACGCGGACACCGAACTGAATCTGCACGTAGTCAAGCGCTTCTACGCACTCGGTGAGTATGTCTGTCTTAACGCCGATAGCTTAACGGCGTACAAGCCAAAAAATTCGCTGCGATCTTCCTGTCCGAGCGTGGGAATCTTCGTCTATACGTCGCTCTGACAAGCGCCTGAAAGGGTACACTGCCAATTCGATTTTCCATGCAGCCGATCGACGAGCGTGGCATGTTTTCGGAACTCGGCGTGGCGCGATTATTCCACTAGAAGTGTGAGCGATACGGAGGCGGCGGTGGCATTAGACGTAGCGAAAATGGCATTACTCGAGCAACTGGCGCGAGAAAACGGTTTTATCAAGTTGGACTACGCGTACAACCCGCGCAGCAGGCCCTTGAATATGGCCAAGTCCAAGGTGTTTGATCTCATCAGCGCCGGTAACGAAACCTATACTGCGCTGTTGGAGCAATTCGCGCACTTGTCGCCGGAGTTCGAGAAAATCTCCGTGCACGGCGAAGGGTGCGCAAGCTTCGCGCCGAGATGGGTAAACGGTTGGTTCCCGGCGCTGGACTCGATCAGCCTCTACGGTCTCTTGGCAATCAACAATCCGCGTCTGTATGTCGAAGTCGGATCTGGCAATTCGACCATGTTTGCGCGTCAGGCGATCCGCGACCACGGGCTCAGAACATCGATCGTTTCGATCGACCCGCACCCAAGAGCGGACATCGACAGCATCTGTGATCATGTGATCAGGTCTCCATGCGAAGACGTGCCCGCCGAATTTTTCGAGTCTTTGAGTTCAGAGGACATTCTGTTCGTCGATAACAGTCATCGCTCGTTTACCAACTCGGACGTTACGGTATTTTTCACCGAGATTCTGCCTTTCCTCCCAAGTAAAATGATTTACGGGATCCACGACATTTTCCTGCCGTGGGATTATCCGGAAAGCTGGCAAGTCCGCTTCTACAACGAACAGTACTTGCTAGCCACTTACCTGACGGGAGGTGCGGCGGGAGACAAAGTCCTGATGCCGAACGCCTATATGACATTCTTTTCCGCAGATTTGCTGGGGCCGCTCGATAGTGTGCTGAAAAATCCGGCGTTGGCCGGCATTGAGCCGACCGGGGGAGCATTCTGGATGCAACGCGCCTAGTGTCGCTCTCCGGGCGGCTTGCCGGCGTTGGGCAAGCCGACGATGCCGCCCTGGACACGCGTGGGACATTATACGAATCAGGTTCAGGGGGGCACGCGTACCCGCGCGGGCTCCGACGGCGGGGCAGCGCTGCGGCGCTCTGCCCGATCAGGCCGCCAAGGCACTGACTCCGACTTTTTCAAGCTTCATGACACGTTCAAGCTGCAGCGCGAGGTTCTGATTGCAGGCTTCGCTCACCGGCGTCATGGGCAGTCGCAGTGTTTCGCGCAGCCAGCCTTGCTGTGCGAGCGCGGCCTTAAGGGGCGCCGGATTCGGCTCTGAAAACAGCGTTTCAATCAGCGGCTTGAGTTGCTGGAACAACGCCGTCGCCGCGGCGCCACGCCCTTGTCGAACCTGCTGATAGAGCGCCACGAACAGATCGGGCCGAATGTGAGCGGACGCGCAAATTGCCCCGCTGGCGCCCATCAACAAGCTCGCCAGCAACAAGATATCGTCGCCGCACAGCACGTCCAATTGTGGAATCTCAAGCAGGTTGAGCATTTGCGGCACGTCGCCCGCCGATTCCTTGATGGCCGGGAAGCGACCCGTGGCCACCAGCTTCGCCACCGTAACGGGCGTCATATTGACACCGGTGCGCGATGGGATGTTGTAAAGGACGATAGGATGACGCGTGGCCGAGGCCAGCTTCAGATAATGCGCGATGATGCCGGCCTGTGACGGTTTGACGTAAGCGGGTGGCGATATCAGCAGACCCGCCAAGTCGAAGCCGTCGAGCAAGCGCACGCGCTGAGCCAGCGCATCGGTATGGCTGCCGGCCACGCCCATCATGACGGGGCAGCGCCCTTGCACGGCTTCGAGCACCGCGTTAAGCAAGGCGTGCTGTTCCGTGGCGGATAGCGTTGCCGCTTCACCGGTGGTGCCGCACACGACCAGTCCGGCCACGCCCGCGTCGGCGTAGAAGCGCGCAAGACGCTGAGCGGTGGCGAGATCGACCGGGCCGGCTTCGGCAGGGTCCTGGGCGTTAAATTGGAATGGGGTGATGAGCGGCACCCAGACGCCGCTGAAGCGGGTAGCGGATTTCATCGTGGATTCTCTTAAGCGGGGGCAAGTCGGCCGATTTCGGCTTCGGGCAGGGTCCTGAGGACCAGCTCGATGACGCTGTGCAGCGCGGGGCGGGTCAAGCCCAGCCATACTTTGACGCGAGCGGTGTGGCGTGGGTCGGGCTGTACGCGCAAGAGTTGGATCAGGCCGTCGCGGGTGCCGAACATGCTGCGTCGGAAGGTGGCCAACAGGGATTCGTCGAGCGTGATTTGCAACATGACGCGTTCTTCGGTTACGCGTGTGCGGCGCTCTGGCGTGCTGCGCGTCGGATGCGTGCCCAACATTGCACGGATCGAATCGGACGAGTGGCGCGCCTTGATATGTGCGTAGCGTGCCGCGGGGAAGTGGGTTCGGACTATTGCAGATCGAGCTGTTACGGCGTTACTGTTAAAGGACTGCAGGGCAGTGGCATGGCCCATGACTTAGACTCACTGGTTGTAGAACACGACACCAGTTTAGGCAGCAGCGCGTAAAAAGCCGGTAAAAAAACCCCGGTCTGGCTGTAAACGTTTGTATACGTGAAACCGCGCGTGAAACCGCGCGTGAAACCGCGTATGAATCCGCGTATGAATCCGCGCGTCAAATCCCGCGTCTCTACACACATCTTGCTCACTGCCCGCGGTGTTCGCACAAACGACCGGCAGGCGCACAGCTATAATGCAACGATGACAATACACACATATGACATCGCGGTCGTCGGCGGCGGTTTGCTCGGCAAGACGTCCGCGCTGGCCCTGGCGCAGTCCGGTCTTCGCGTGGCCTTGCTGGCAAGCCCGGCGCCGGCCGCGACGCCCCACGGCTACGACTCGCGCGTGTATGCGTTTTCGTCGAGTTCTCAAGCGCTGCTCGAGCAGTTGCGGGTGTGGCCTGCGCTCGATCCAGCGCGCCTGACTCCCGTTTTCGATATGCGCGTGTTTGGCGACGCCTTGGCACAACTTCATTTTTCCGCGTTCCAGGCCGCAGTGCCGCAGTTGGCGTGGATCGTCGAGTCGGGCTTGGTCGAGCGCGCGCTCGATGCCGCGCTGGGTTTCCAACCGAACTTGACCTGGATCGCACAGCGTGCGCAGGCGCTGGAGGTGGACGCGAAAGCCGCGACGCTGACACTCGACAACGGCGCACGCCTGCAAGCGCGGCTGGTGGTGGGCGCGGACGGTGCTCATTCGTGGGTGCGCTCGCAAACCGAAGCTCAAGTCAAACAGCGCGACTACCGGCAAACCGGTGTCGTCGCCAATTTTCGCGCGGCGGTGCCGCACGGTGAAACCGCCTATCAATGGTTTAGCCGCGGCGAAATCATCGCTTTGCTGCCAATGCCCGATCAGCACGTATCCTTAGTGTGGTCGGCCGAGTCGGCGCACGCGCAAGCCTTGCTCGCGCTCGAGCCGGTGCAACTGGCCGCGCAGGTCGAGCAAGCCGTCGGCGGCAAATTGGGCGCGCTCGAATGTGTGACGCCTGCACGCGGCTTTGCGTTGGTGCTGCAGGAAGTGGATCGCTTGATCGCACCGCGCATTGCGCTGGTGGGCGATGCCGCCCACACGATACATCCGCTGGCGGGCCAGGGCATGAATCTCGGCATGCGCGATGTGGCGTCGCTGGTCGACGTCGTCGCGCAGCGCGAACCTTTTCGCGATCCGGGCGATCTGATCTTGCTGCGCCGTTACGAACGTTCGCGCCGCGCCGATATTCAAAAACTGGTCATCGCGACCGATGGCCTGCACCGGCTCTTTGCTGCGCCGGGCTCGATGGTGCGCGGTGTGCGCAATCTGGGAATGTCGCTGGTGGCATCTCAACCGCTCATCAAACGTTGGCTGGTTTCGAGCGCGCTGGGCTGATTTTTATGGTTTGGCGCGCGTGCGCACAAGTCTTGTGATTTAAACGAGGATAGATATGAACGCAAAGATGCGCTTGGGCGCCCGGCTTTTGATCGCGATTGGCGTCGCATTGGTGTTGGTCGGCACGGCCAGTGCGGACGGGGTGACCGACAAGATCAAGGCGACGCTGCAAAATCGGCTGGGTGCCGACGCGCCCATCCAGAGCGTGAGCAAAACGCCAGTGGCCGGGCTGTACGAGGTCAATCTCGGCAATCAGATTATCTATAGCGACGCGGCTGGCGACTACGTGTTGATCGGCGATTTGCTCGACACCCAGACGCACACGAATCTGACGCAGGCGAAGCTGGCCGAACAAAACAAGGTGGGCTTCGATACCTTGCCGCTCGCTGACGCGATCAAGGTGGTCAAGGGCAACGGCAGTCGCAAGATCGCCGTATTTTCCGATCCGAATTGCCCGTATTGCAAACGGCTGGAAGAGAGCTTGAAGGACGTCAATAACATTACGGTCTATACCTTTCTGTATCCCGTGCTGACGCCGGATTCCGGCGTGAAATCGAAAATCATCTGGTGCGCATCCGACCGAGCCGTAGCTTGGGAAAACTGGATGGTGGACCATAAAACCCCGACCGGCTCAGGGCTATGCGATACCGCGGCCCTCGACAAAAACCTGGCGCTCGGCCAGCGCCTGAAGGTGGATGGCACGCCCACCATCATCCTGGCGGACGGTCGCCGACTGCCCGGCGCGGTGTCGGCCGACGAACTCGAAAAGCAGCTCTCCATGATCCACTGATAGGCGGTCGTTATTGAGCCGATGAATTAGGCTGAATAAGCGGACTGGATAAGCGAGCTGAATAAGCGGGCCGACTTGTCGGATTGACTAATAGAGCCCACCAAGCGAGCCGACTATGGAGCCGGCTTAGCGAGTTATTTGGGAGACCTCCATGACATTTCAAGCCATCTTGCTCAACAAGGACGACAGCGGTTTCTCGGCGCGTATCGAAGCGCTGGACGAGAGCTCGCTGCCCGCCGACGGTGACGTGTTGATAGACGTTGCTTACTCCACGCTCAATTACAAGGATGCGCTGGCGCTGACCAATACGTCGCCGGTGGTGCGCCGCTGGCCAATGGTGCCCGGCGTCGATGGCGCCGGTACGGTGCTCGAAAGCGCCGATGCGCGCTGGAACAAGGGCGACAAGGTCGTGCTTAACGGTTGGGGCGTAGGCGAGACCCACTGGGGGTGTTTGGCCACGCGTGCGCGCTTGAAGGGCGATTGGCTGGTCGCGCTGCCGCAAGGGATGACCGAGCAACAAGCGATGGCTGTCGGCACGGCTGGCTACACTGCGGCGCTATGTCTGCTGGCCATCGAACGGCACGGCGTACAGCCCGGCGATGGCGAAATCCTCGTGACGGGCGCCACTGGGGGCGTCGGGTCGGTTGCGATCGCCATGGCGGCCGCGCGAGGCTACAAGGTGATTGCCGCGACCGGCAAACCGGATGAAGCGGCTTATTTGCGCGGTCTGGGCGCTTCTGACGTGATCGAGCGCGCGGAGCTCAGTGCGCCCGGCAAGCCGATGCAGCGTGAACGCTGGGCCGCGGTGATCGATACCGCCGGCTCGCATACGCTGGCCAATGCCTGCGCGCAGACGCGTTATCGCGGCATCGTCACGGCGTGCGGCTTGGCGCAAGGAATGGATTTCCCGTCGAGCGTGGCGCCGTTCATCTTGCGTGGCGTGACGTTGGTTGGCATTGACAGCGTGATGGCGCCCCGGGCCGAACGTGAAGCGGCATGGCAAAAAATCGCAAAAGAGCTCGACCGCACCAAGCTCGCGACGCTCACTCAGCAGATCGGTCTCGCCGACGCATTTGCTGCCGCCGGCGAAATCATGGCCGGCAAGGTTCGCGGCCGCTATGTGGTCGATGTACACGCCTGAGCGCTTGCTACAGCACGCTGAGTTTTCTCTTTCAATCTATCTCGCCGCCGATGAAGCCCGTCCTTTACTCGATTGTTCCCAAAGATCCAAGCGCTCATCTATTCGAAGTCACGCTCACGCTGAGCGACCCCGACCCGCAGGGTCAGCGTTTCATGCTGCCGGTCTGGATTCCGGGCAGCTATATGGTGCGCGAATTCGCCCGCAATATCGTGACGCTGACGGCCGCGTCGGCCGATGGCCGGCGGGTGGCAATCGAAAAAACCGACAAGCACAGTTGGCAGGCGGCCCCGGTTCGCGGCGCGCTGACGCTCACCTACGAGGTGTATGCCTGGGATCTGTCGGTGCGCGCGGCGCATCTGGACGACACGGTCGGCTTTTTCAACGGCACCAGCGTGTTCCTGGCGGCGCTTGGCCATGAAGCGGCGCCGTGTCGTGTCGAGTTGCGCAAACCGGAGGGCGAGGCCTATGCCGACTGGCGTGTGGCAACCGCGCTGAGCGAGGCGCGAGGCACCCGCCGCTACGCGTTCGGGCAATACCACGCTGCCAACTACGACGAGCTGATCGACCATCCGGTGACATTGGGCCGTTTCGCGCTTGGCCAATTCAAGGCGCACGGAGTGCCGCACGATGTAGTGATTAGCGGCCGCGTGCCGGGGCTCGATCTCGAACGCCTGACCGCCGATCTCAAGCAGATCTGCGAAACGCAGATTGCGCTGTTCGAGCCTAAGACTCGCGCCGCGCCGGTCGATCGATATGTGTTCATGACGATGGCCGTGACCGACGGCTATGGCGGTCTCGAACACAGGGCGTCGACCGCGCTGCTCTGCAATCGCGGCGATTTGCCGTGCCAAGGGCAAACGGGTACGGCGGCTTTGACCGAAGGCTATCGAACTTATCTCGGGCTATGCAGCCACGAGTATTTCCATACATGGAACGTCAAACGGATTAAACCGGCGCGTTTCGCGCCCTACGATTTGACGCAGGAAAACTATAGCTCGCTGCTCTGGCTGTTCGAGGGTTTCACGTCGTATTACGACGATTTGATGTTGGCGCGCAGCAAGGCCATCACGGGCGACGACTATCTGCAACTGCTGGGCAAGACGATCGCCGGCGTGTTGCGCGGCAGCGGGCGCCTGAAGCAAAGCGTGGCGCAGAGTTCCTTTGACGCTTGGGTCAAGTATTACCGGCAGGACGAGAATGCGCCCAATGCCATCGTCAGCTACTACACCAAAGGATCGCTGGTGGCGTTGGCGTTCGACCTGTCGATTCGCGCGCAAACGCGTAACCGCCGTTCGCTTGACGACGTGATGCGTCTATTGTGGGCACGCTATGGGCGCGACTTCTACCGCGGCAACCCACAAGGCATCGAAGAGCATGAGGTGGAGGCACTGATTACCGAAGCGACGGGTGCGGACCTGCACAAGCTGTTTGCGCTCGCCGTGCACGGCACGCGCGATCTTCCACTGCCCGCGTTGCTGGAACCTTTCGGTATCACGCTGGCGCCTGACACCGGTACGAGCAAAGCGTCGCTCGGAGCACGTGTGCGCGGCGGCGCCGAGTGTATGCTCGCGAGCGTGTACGAGGATGGCGCAGCCCATCGAGCCGGGCTGTCGGCAGGCGATGTCCTGGTGGCGCTCGATGGGCTGCGCGTAACCGGCAGCAATCTCGACAGCTTGTTGACGCGTTATCGCAGCGGCGAACGTGTCGAGTTGCATGCCTTCCATCGCGACGAATTGCGTAGCTTCGCCCTCAAGTTGGACGCTCCGGACATCGCTCGCTATCGACTCACTGCGTCGCCGGCTCGTGGCACCGCGCGCAAATGGCGCGAAGCCTGGTTGGGCGGAGCAAGCAATTAGAGGTGCGCGGGCTGTACGCAAAGGCTGCGCCTGAAGGCGGTATCTAAATGTGCCAGGTAACGAAATTAGCCAAAGGTATCAACCAAAGGCGGTAACTAAACGCGACACCGATGGCCTCGGTTTCCAATCGGAGACCGGGTCAAATCGATTAGCTGCATTTTTAGGACAATCCGTCACGCTGCAAGGGCTTGTTCTGTTTCGAGCGCGGTCTAGAATCCTGACTTAACGAACCACGCTGTTCGATAACTCACTCAGGAAACCCTCATGACCAAGATACTTCAAGTCAACTCGGCCGCTCGTTCGCAAGGCGCTCAATCGACGCTGCTGGCAACCGAACTCGTCGCAAAACTGAAAAGCAAATTCAGCGACGCCAATGTCACGGTGCGCGACCTGCTGAACGAAGGTACCGCGCATCTGAACGACGACACGCTAGGCGCATTCTTCACGCCCGCCGACAAGCGCAGCGCGGCACAGCAGCAAATCGTCGAGCGCAGCGACGCGTTGATCAAGGAATTGCAGGCAGCCGATATCATTGTGCTGGGCGTGCCGATGTACAACTTCGGCATCTCCTCGCAACTGAAGACGTATTTCGACTGGATCGCCCGTGTCGGTGTGACGTTCCGTTATACCGCCGAAGGTCGTCCGGAAGGTCTGGTAACGGGCAAGAAAGTATATGTGGTAGCGGCACGCGGTGGCAAATACTTCGGCACCCCGAACGATACGCAAACACCGTATCTGCAAACCTTCCTGGGTTTCCTGGGCATGACCGACGTCGAGTTCATCTACGCTGAGGGTTTGGCGATGGGTGAAGCTGCCGCTAACGATGCCCGTGCATCGGCACGTCAGGCGATCGCTGCCCTTTAATGAGAGCTGCGGCTTAATGATTGCTGCGGTTTGACGATAGCTGCGTTTTAACGATCGCTGGGTTTTGATGCCGGCGAACCCCAAAAAAATCCCCGTCTGCACGCGCCGTCCGGATCGACGGCATGGGCAAACGGGGATGACGCTTTTTTAACGCGGCTTTCTAGCGCTGGTAATGGCTTCCGCGACGTTGGACGGCGTTTCGGCGTAATGCTTGAACTCCATCGTGTAGGTCGCGCGACCTTGCGTGAGCGAACGTAGCGAGGTCGAGTAGCCGAACATCTCGGCCAGCGGCACTTCGGCGCGTACCACCTTGCCGCCGCCGCCCGCGATATCTTCCATGCCCTGTACCATGCCGCGCCGCGACGAAAGATCGCCGATCACGTTACCCATGAAGTCTTCCGGCGTTTCCACTTCCACGGCCATCATCGGCTCGAGCAGTACCGGCTTGGCGCGTCGCATGCCTTCCTTGAAGGCCATCGACCCTGCCATGCGGAACGCGTTTTCGTTCGAGTCGACGTCGTGGTACGAACCGAACACCAGCGTGACCTTGACGTCCACCACCGGATAGCCCGCCAGCACGCCGGACTTCAGCGTTTCCTGGATACCCTTGTCCACCGCCGGGATATATTCGCGCGGCACGACCCCGCCCTTGATCGCATCGACGAACTCATACCCCTTGCCTTGCGGTTGCGGTTCGAGGTTCAGCACCGCGTGGCCGTATTGGCCGCGGCCGCCCGACTGCTTGACGAACTTGCCTTCGACATCGCTCACCGAGGTCTTGATGGTTTCCCGGTAGGCGACCTGCGGCTTGCCCACAGTCGCTTCGACACCGAATTCGCGCCGCATGCGGTCCACGAGAATTTCCAGGTGCAGCTCGCCCATCCCGGAGATGATGGTTTGGCCGGATTCCTCGTCGGTTTGAACCCGGAACGAGGGATCTTCCTGGGCGAGCCGATTCAGCGCAATGCCCATTTTTTCCTGGTCGACCTTGGTCTTTGGCTCGACTGCCTGCGAGATCACCGGTTCAGGGAAGATCATGCGTTCCAGGATGATGATGTGAGCGGGGTCGCACAGCGTGTCGCCGGTGGTTGCGTCTTTCAGGCCGACCGCCGCGGCGATATCGCCCGCATGCACGACCTTGATTTCGTGACGCTCATTGGCGTGCATCTGCAGGATCCGGCCGAGCCGCTCTTTCTTCGCTTTGACCGGGTTGTAGACGGTGTCGCCCGAATTGGCCACGCCCGAATAAACGCGGAAGAAAATCAATTGGCCGACAAACGGATCGGTCATGATCTTGAAAGCGAGCGCCGAAAACGGCTCGTCGTCGCTCGGATGCCGCTCGGCGGTTTCGTCGTCTTCGGTGTGGCCCATGATGGCGGGCACGTCGAGCGGCGACGGCAGGTAGTCGATCACCGCGTCGAGCATGGCCTGCACGCCTTTGTTCTTGAACGCGCTGCCGCACAGCATCGGCACGATTTCGTTGGCGATGGTGCGCACGCGCAGTGCGGCCTTGATTTCGTCTTCGGTCAGCGCTTCGCCGCCGATATATTTGTCGAGCAGTTCCTCGCTGGCTTCGGCCGCGGCTTCGACCATTTTTTCGCGCCATTCATGGGCCAGATCGAGCAGTTCGGGCGGCACTTCACGGTATTCGAACTTGACGCCCTGGCTGGCGTCGTCCCAGAAAATTGCCTTCATCTTGACCAGGTCGACCACGCCCTGGAAATGTTCTTCAGCGCCGATCGGAATCTGGATGGGCACGCCCACGCCTTTGAGCCGTTCAGCGATCTGCCTTTGCACGCGGAAGAAATCGGCGCCGACGCGATCCATCTTGTTGACGAAAGCGATACGCGGCACCTTGTACTTGTTGGCTTGGCGCCAGACCGTTTCGGACTGTGGCTGAACCCCGCCCACCGAGTCGTACACCATGCAGGCGCCGTCGAGCACGCGCATCGAGCGTTCCACCTCGATGGTGAAGTCGACGTGCCCGGGGGTGTCGATGATGTTGATGTGGTGCTCGGGATAATTGCCGGCCATGCCTTTCCAGAAAGCGGTGGTCGCGGCCGAGGTGATCGTGATGCCGCGCTCTTGCTCCTGCTCCATCCAGTCCATCGTCGCAGCACCGTCATGCACTTCACCGATTTTGTGATTCACGCCGGTGTAGAAGAGAATGCGCTCGGTCGTGGTGGTCTTGCCGGCGTCAATGTGGGCGCTAATGCCAATATTTCGATAGCGCTCGATCGGTGTTTTGCGACTCATAACAGCTCCTTTATCGAATAGGTCTGCCGGACCGGCCCAAGAGGGGCGCTCCAGCACGCACGGGGCATACAGGGGCGACCGAAGGCCATCACGGCGGACTCGCAGTGCGCGCGGCTCGTGGCCGAAAAATCGTGACCGGGAATCTAGGCCGAAAAGCGAGGCCGAAAAGCTTGGCGAGGACCGCGCAGCGACAATAACGATAGCACTTGCCGAGGTCGCCCGCCTGCATAAGACAGATAAAAGCCGAAGACGTTGCTTCGGCTCTCGCCGTGACCGGCTCAAACGCCGGCCGGCAGGCCCCAGTCTATGGGTGTGCGGCCGGCGGCGACGAGCGCCGCGTTGGCCTTGACGAAGTGGCCGCAGCCGAGGAAACCGCGGTACGCCGAGAGCGGCGACGGGTGGGGCGCTTCGAGGATGGTATGGCGCTGCGGGTTCAGCAGCGGGCGTTTGGCCTGCGCATGAGCGCCCCACAGCATGAAGACCAGGCCGTCGTAGCGCTTCGCCAGCTCGGTCAGCAAGGTGTCGGTGCAGGGCTCCCAGCCGCGCTTTGCATGGCTGGCGGCTAGTCCGGCCTCGACCGTGAGCACGGTATTGAGCAGCAGCACGCCTTGCCGAGCCCAGGCATCCAGGCAGCCATGCGATGGAATCGGCAGGTCCAGGCTGGCTGCCTGTTCCTTGAATATATTTTTCAGCGATGGCGGTGGACGCACGCCGGGGGGCACCGAAAAGGCCAGGCCGTGCGCCTGCGGCCGGCCGTGGTCGTCGCCATGATACGGATCTTGCCCAAGGATCACGACTTTGACATCTTGCGCACGGGTCAGGTGCAGGCTACGAAATACCTCTGCCGGATAGATGGTTTTGCCGGCGGCGCGTTCGCGGTCGACAAAATCGCACAGGCTCGCGCAGACGGGGCCGGCCGTAAACGGCGCCAGCACGGCGTGCCAGTCCGGCGGCAACGCGGTGAACTGGCGCGCGAGCGCGGCTGGGCTCGTGGTGGGCTGTGCGGGGTGCGCAGCGGGGGGCGCAGGGATACCCACTGCGTCATCCGGCGCATGAGCGCTATCGAAGAGCCCCGCTTGCGTGGCTGCGCCGCTTGAACGTGGACGGATTCGGGGCCGCGGGCGTGGAGTAGTGGGGGCCATGATGCTCGCAAAAATTGGAAAAAAGCCACGAGGGCTGGCGACGCATTGCTCGTTTGCTCACGGATTAGCGCTTCATGAACTGGAAAATCATGGACGAGACAGCGATGAACGGGA